>Ga0302324_100000075_pt1 | contig 232897 bp, 185 predicted proteins | sample Palsa_T0_1_FD_201949 | JGI IMG/M metagenome (GOLD analysis project Ga0302324, IMG submission 201949) | Peat permafrost microbial communities from Stordalen Mire near Abisko, Sweden - Palsa_T0_1 | ecosystem: Environmental > Terrestrial > Soil > Palsa > Peat permafrost | place: Sweden: Abisko...
GCGGTCATATTGCTCTTTGCTGACCAGCGGGCCCATCTTAGTCTCGCGTTCGAGCGGAGGACCAAGCTTGATCTTCTTAGCCTTCTCGGTCATCGCTTCGACAAACTTCTTGTAAATCGTCCTCTGCACCAAAATGCGGCTGCCTGCCGAGCAGACTTCGCCCTGATTGATGAACACACCAAACAGAGCGCCGTCGATGGCCGCTTCGAAATCGGCATCGGCGAAAAAGATGTTGGGCGACTTGCCGCCGAGTTCGAGAGTGACGCGCTTCACGGTATCGGCAGCCTGTTTGACGATGATCTTGCCGACGGAGGCACTGCCCGTGAAGGCAATCTTATTGACGTCGGGATGCTGAACGAGCGGAGCGCCGCAGGATTCGCCGAATCCGGTGATGACATTGACCACGCCTGGAGGCAGGCCGCAATCGGCAAAATGTTTCGCAAGTTCGAGAGCTGTGAGCGGCGTCTGCTCGGCAGGTTTGAGCACGCAGGTGCAGCCGGCGGCTAAGGCGGGCGCGAGCTTCCACGCGGCCATCAGCAGCGGATAATTCCACGGGACGATTTGTCCGGCAACACCGACTGGCTCTTTGAGCGTCAGACTCATCGCGTTGTCGGGCACTGGATTCACGTAACCGACAACTTTGGTGGAAAGTCCGCCGTAGTATTCGAAGCAGGTAGCGACGTCGTTCAAATCGAACTCGGCCTCGACGATGGGCTTGCCAGTGTTGCGGCATTCGAGTTCGGCGAGGGCGGGCAGGTTCTGACGGACTTTCTCGGCGAGGCGGAACAGGACGCGGCCTCGCTCCTGCGCGGTTGTGGTCGCCCACGGACCTTCTTCGAAAGCGGTCTTGGCGGCGGCAACGGCGCGGTTCACATCATCGGCAGAGGCGTCGGGAACCTGGGCGATCACTTCCTCGGTTGAGGGATCGTAGACCGGGAATGTCTTCGCGGACTTGCTTGCGACCCACTCGCCGTTGATAAACATCTGGTACGTTTTGATTTCAGTCTGAACTCCGCCGGGCATTGCTTCCTCCTGCTTACCTCAGGGCCTACTGTTTATTGCTCAGAGCGGCACGACTAAAGTCGTGCCCTTCCCAAGTTCTCGCAACGCCTTGCGGCGCCCATAGACGAAAAAGAAAAATGCGGCCAATCCTACGAAAAATAGAGTGCCGCCGAACATCCACAACTCATAGAACCACAGAGAAGTAATTTGCTGCGCCGGAAAAAATACCAGCGCAATGCCGAGGATTGTCGTCAGGAATCCGCTGGAACCGGCGAGAAAGAGCGTCGTCCGGCCGTACTGTCCTTTCGGGACTGGCTCAGTCACCGCGAACTTCACCAGCGCTCCAAACATGTAGACGAACGGAACCAGTTGCAGGACAACGGCCAAAGAGAGGAGCTTCTGAAACGTTTCCTGCACGCCCGCTCCGGCAAAATTCAGAATCACCAGAACCCCGGAGACGATTGCCTGCACGATCAGTGCGGCGTACGGAGTCGCGTACCGGGGATGGACCTTGCCGAGCCAGGACGGCATGTAGGAATCGAGGCCAGCGACGAATGGAATACGGGAACACCCGCCGATCCACGCTGAACCAATGCCGGCGATGGCCAGGCTGAGCATCAGCGCAAACGGAATGCTGATCCAGTTCATTCCAACACGGGCCGCCATCCCAGTCACGGCCTGAACCACGCCTTGCAGTACGTTGACATTCTTTCCCACGGCGATGAGCAAAGTCAGGGTCGCGGCGACGTAAAGGGTCCCGGATAGCAGCCCTCCCCACGCGACGGCCCCAGGAAGAGTGCGAGCGGGATCCTCGATCTCATCGCCCATGACGGACGCGAGTTCGAGACCGACCAGACCGAAGCAAATGACGCCGAAAGAATTGAGGACGAAGCGTGGATTGGCGGGAATCTTGAAATCAGCCGCCGTGATCCCACTGCCAAACCGCGACCAGATGACGACGCCTAGCCCCACGAGCACGCCGGCGGCGATAAAGGTCCCAATGGCACCCACGTTATTGATCCACTTCCCCACTCCGAGGCCGCGGATGTTGAGTAGAGTGAGCACTGCGAGTAGTGCGAGGGATACACAAGCAGCGAAAATCTTGTTGTCAGGGAGGCTCTCGTGGCCGGGGCCGAGCACATACACCGACACGCCGACAAAATACAGCATCACCGTCGGCACGTAGAGCATGTTATTGGTCCAGTAGCACCAGCCGGAAAGGAATCCGTGGAAGTCGCCGAAGACTTCTTTCGCCCAAAGGTATACGCCGCCTTCGCCAGGATAGCGGTGCGCAAGTTCAATGACCGCGATGCCCTGCGGAAAAAAGAACAAGACAAGCGAGATGATCCACAGCCAGATGGTGACGCCGCCATTGGCCGCGATGCTGGGAACGACGTTCAAGTTGAAAACTGCGACGACGAACAGCAGCACCAGATCGCGTCGCCCAAGGGCGCGGATCAGGTGCGGCTGGTCGGGTTGAGTCTTGGTGGACATGATCCGAGGCTAGGAGACAAGAATCAGGGACCGGGCAGCATCCTTAAAACGACTGCAACTGATCGCTGGCCCCTGGCCCTGATCCCTGGTTTTAATGCGCGACAGCGACTGGCGCGCTACGCTCCTGCTGCGCTTTCGCCAGCGAAGCGGCGATGTCGTCGAACGCGGCCAGATGCTTTTCGATGTCCGCCTCGGTATGCTGCACCGAAATCGTCCACTGCTCGTCCCACCAGTAAGGCTGGGCCATCACACCCCGGTTCACCATCCCGAACCAGTAGTGACGCCAGAGATCGACATCGATCGCTTCCCAATCGCGGTAGTTCACGATCTCTTTCGGATAGAGCATCAGCGCGCCGTTCGCCCCAGCCTGCGCGATGTAGGCCTGCAAGCCAACTTTCGCGATGGTCTTGCGATAACCATCCGCCAGCGTCTTGCCGAGCTTGTCGACCTTGGCATAGTTCTCGCGAGTGAGAACTTCGCGGAACGTCGCCAACCCTGCAGCCATCGAAACTGGGTTCGTGTTGTAAGTGCCGCCGTGGAAAACCTTGTGTTCCGAGATCAAGTCCATCACTGACTTACTCGTACCGAATGCGGCCAGCGGCAAGCCGCCGCCAATCGACTTGGCCAGGCAGATCATGTCAGGATGAACGCCGAAGTACTCGCTGGCGCCGCCCCAGCCTAGCTTCGCGCCGGTTTTGACTTCGTCAAAAATCAGCAGCGCGCCGTACTTGTCGCAGATCTCACGCAGACCTTTCAGAAAGCCGGGCCGCGGAATGCAGAGGCCGACGTTCATCAGAATCGGCTCGAGAATAATCGCGGCAATCTCGCCGGGATTTTCTTTGAAGCGGAGTTCGACCGTGGCCAGATCGTTGAACGTCGCGATCTTTACGTTGGCGATGGCCGACTTTGGCACGCCCAGCCCGCCGGTCACAGCGGTCGGCGCGTGAATGTCTCCATAGTCCGGAGCGTGCGGCTTCACGCTGACCAGCGCGCTGTCGTGCAGCCCGTGATATGCGCCTTCAAACTTCACAATTTTGTCGCGTCCCGTGGCGGCGCGGGCGAGCCGAATCGCATGCATCGTGACTTCGGTTCCGCTGTTGCCGAAGCGGCACATCTCCACTGGAAAACGGGTGCAGATTTCCTCCGCCAGCTCCCATTCCATGTCATGCGGCATACCGAACATCGTGCCGGTGGAGAGCCGCTTCTCGACCGCCTTCATCACGGCAGGATGGCAGTGTCCGGCCATGAGTGCGCCGAAAGTCAGGTTGTGGTCGATGTATTCGTTGCCGTCGAGATCGCGGAACTTGCTGCCGCTGGCCTCTTTCACAAAGATCGGCCAGGGATCGTAAGCGCGATAGTTGCTGGCGACACCGAGAGGGATACGTTTAAGGTTTTTCTTGTGGGCTTCGGCGGATTTGGGCGTGCGCCGCTCGAAAGTGGCGATTTCCTTCTGTAGATCGGGATACATCGAATTACTCCGGGAATGCTCAGGCCGCGCCATTTCCGGAAAACCAGCGGGCCATTAGATTGCCGGGCGGTTGGAGCCGCCCGGGGTTGGTTCATTTCCTTGCTTCTACTACTTTACTCTTTCCGCTAGAAATAGAACTTCAAAGCAAACTGCATCAGGCGCGGATCCTTAACCTGAGTCACTTGGCCAAACTGCGAACCGTCGGTACTGTCGCCGTCAGGGTTATAGAACTGCGTGTGATTAAACACATTGAAGGTTTCCGCTCGAAACTCCATGTGCATGCGCTCGTTCAGTGGAATAAGCTTGACGACGGCAAAGTCGGTTTCGCTGATTCCCGGTCCACAGCAGAGAGTGCGTGGCGAGGTGCCGACACGGCCCAGCAAGCTTGGATCATAGCAACCGTACACCGCACCGGCCGTGCAGTTCACAATTCCGTTGCCTGGAGTAGGCGGCGTGGACGCGTTCTCGGTGAAGCTATTTTGGTTGAAATAGTAGTTTCCGCTGTTCTGTACGTGAAGCCTTTGCAATGGCGCGAGTTGGTCTGGTTCGCCCGGCAGTTCGAAATCGAAGCTGTTCATCAGCTCATTGTCGGCCTCAGAGGTGATGCGAATCGGAAATCCCGTCTGATAGGTCGTGATGCCCGAGACTGCCCAGTCATCGAGGAATTTCCCGGCCGCGCCGCTGTATCTCCTTGCCGGAATCTGCCAGAAATAACTAATGACGAAACGGTGCTTTGCGTCGAAGAGCGAGAGCGAGCGATTGTCGGCGCCAGGAATTGGGTTAAGAATTCCCTCAAAGCTCGACGCCTCGTCAATGGATTTGCTGAAGGTGTAAGCGGCGGTAAATTGCAAGCCGTGTGCAAATCGTTTCTCGAGCGAAGCCTGCAACGAGTTATAAGACGAGCCGGCAATGGTGTCCTGCGCAAAAATGCTGCTATATACCGGAATCCCATTGGCCGGACAGCCCGCGCTGGTCAAGGGATTACATTGTGGCGAAGAGTACGGACGCAGGCCGACAAAATTCAGCGTCTGGCCTGCCCCCGCGAGCGTGGTGCCGTTGGGCATATGGAAGTTGAAGCCGGTGGGCACGGTGACGGTGAAAGGCGCGTCCTCGCCAAACTGGGCGCACGTGCCGGCGCCGTCGAGCGTGTTGATGTCGAGGCAGGTCTGCGGGTTCGAGTAATTCACATCATGGGTTGCCAGCAGACGATGCCCCTGTGTTCCCACGTAGCCGATCTCCAGCTTCAGGTCGCTCGCCAGCTCGCGCTGGATGGTGAGGTTGTATTGAGCCGAATACTGCGAACGCATGTGCGGCTGGAAATCTCCGAACAGGTCGATCGGTTCGAATATCGCCCAATCCTGAGCGGTTCCGCGTTTAGGGTTGAGCACTCCGTTAAATGGATTCAGATAGGTGGTCGCGCCGTCCTGGCCAAGAAATGGCTGGTTAAACTGCGTCTCATAGACGAAGGTGCTGCCGCCAAACGGGGGCTCGGCGCCGAACTGCTCCAGCACAAGCTGCTCGACCGGGTTATAGAAGAGTCCCCAACCAGCGCGAATGCTGGTCTTGCCGGAACTGCCCGGACTCCAGGCAATGCCGATCCGAGGAGCAAACGCTTTGTAATAGGTTTGAGTCATCCCGGGAGGAATACCGGCGTCGCCGGGAACGACTAATCCGACCGCGCTTTGCGACGTACAATCGGTGTTCGGACCACCGCAAGGGTAGATCGTCGAATTCTGTCCGGGGCGGAACGTCTCGACGTGCTGCGCGATATCCGCCAAGGGAGTATTCAATTCCCATCGCAGCCCGTAGTTCAGAGTCAGATTCGGCTTTATCTTCCAGCTATCCTGAGCGTACAGATAGAAGCCCGTGTTGCGGACATATTCGACTTGCGCCGAACCTTGTCCGAATTGATCGGGAACGCCCAACAGAAAATTCGGATACAGGTTGTTCGCGCCAACATCGTTCGGACCGCCGCCGTAGTAAGAGAATGTTCCGTTCACGTTGTAGTACAGAAATTGATTAAACTGCTGGCGACGAACGTCCACGCCAAACTTAAACGTGTGGTCGCCCGAGACCTTGGTCAGGTTATCCGCCCACTGGAAAGAATTCCCCGTCTGCGGAAGTTCGCCTTCTGCATCGTTGCCAAGCGAGAATCCGCCCGCAACCGAGATCGAAGGAAGACCCTCGCGGTTGGGGCCGAGAAACGGATGGATGCCGAAGACGTTACCCGGAACGTCGCCATAGAAACATGGAGGCGTGCCGGTAACGCCGGTAAGCCACGAGGGAGCGGTCGGGCAGGAATTTTGCACCAGTTCGGTATTTTCCGGATGCTGGAATGTCTGTTGGCCCTCGCGGTTGTAATTGAAGCGAAACTCATTCACCACGTTATTGCTGATCGTCCAGGTGTGCGAGATGTTCCACTGCTGGAAACGTTCCGCGACAATACTCCCAAAGCCCGGAACATTGGCGCCGGTCAGTTCGAAGTTCGCGAAGGGCTGAACGGTGCGGTCGTCGTTGAAATAATAATAAATGCTCAGGTTCTGCTTGTCGGTCAGGCGGTGGTCAACCTTAACCGTGAACTGGTCGCCGCGTACGGGCTCTGTAGGAACAGTGCTGATCAGAGAGCCATCGTTGGGCGGGGTGGGAACAAACTGCAATAGATCAACCGCAGTCGAATCCATGCAGGCGAGCGGAATCTGGCTATTCGGAAAGATGCTGGCGTAGGCCGCACCGTCCGCGATCGTTCCGCCGCCGATGGCGGTAGTGGCCGCCTGGCAGCCGGGGCGGTTTGTCAGAATCGACGAGTTGGTCAGCGTCCCGGCGAATGATCCCGCAGGGTTCACATCGGAAAAGTCCGAGACAATCTGTCCATTCACCGTATTGGTGGGAGTTGGGGTCTCCTGGGAACTGGGTACGGTCACTGCGGGAGAAACGATGCCCTGCCGGATTCGGCGACCTTCATACGAAGCGAAGAAAAATGTTCTATCCTTCACAATCGGGCCACCAAACGTGCCCCCAAACTGGTTTTGGTTGAACTGGGGCTTTTCGCAAGGAAGGCCTTCGACACCGGTCAGGCAGTAATTGTTGGCGTTCAGTACTTTGTTACGGAAGAATTCGTAAGTACTGCCATGCCACTGGTTCGTTCCTGACTTGGTGACTACATTGACGACCGAACCCGAGTTGCGCCCATATTCCGCGTCGAACGTATTAGTGAGCACGCGGAATTCCTGAATGCTGTCAGGCGAGGGTTGCACTGTCGGAAGGTTGACGAAGAGATCGTTGGCATCGCCGCCATTGACGCTGAAATTGTTGGCGCGCCCGCGACCGCCATTCACCGAAACGGCGCCCGGACTGTCGCTGCCATAAATCAGTGTATTGCTGGAGCCGACAGTGGACATGACTCCGGGCTGCAGTTGCAGAAGCTGGTAGGTATCACGCGAGTTGAGCGGCAAATTCGCGACCTGCCGGGAATCCATCACCGCGCCCAGCTGAGTACTCGTGGTATCGACCAGCGGCGCTTCCGAAGTCACGTCGATAACTTCCTGCGTGGCGCCCAATTGCATCGTCATGTTGAGCGTGATGACCTGGTTGAGATCGAGGCTCACTCCATGGCGAATACCTTTCTTGAAGCCAGTCAACTCGAAGGTGATTGTGTAGACGCCCACTGGAACTTCAGGGAAAACATAGTCCCCGCTTTCATTGGTTTCGGTATCGCGGTTTACTCCGGTCGCGTCGTTGGTAGCAACGACCTTGACGTGGCCGACGACGGCGCCGCTGGGGTCTGAGATCCGGCCCAGAATACGTCCGCCCGTGCCCTGAGCTGTCAGCAGCGTAGGAACGAAGAAACAGACGGCAAGGACCAGACATGCCTTTTTTAGCCCGGCCATTTTCACGCAGGCCACATCCAGACACGGCTTCGACGCGCGGGGTCGCGGTGAGATCATGGAGCCTCCAGACACCTTCGGGAGAGTTTGCGTTTTCTTGAAAGCGACTGCTTGTGTCCTGCCACAACCTTGCTATAATCCCGCAAGGTTAGAGAAGCCGGATGGGGCCTGTCAAGGACAAAAAAACGCGTCCTTCCCATAGAAATTTTTAATCGCGAGCCTGAATCCCATCCTGTTATGGATAACCAACTTGGTAACGGATTTAGGATAACCACCGGCATGGCTGAACGACTCTTGAAGATCGGGGATGTGGCGCGAAGGGTCGGTGTATCTCCGTCGGTCATCCGTTCGTGGGAGAGTCTCGGGCTGGCGCGTCCGCGACGCACCGAAAGCAAGTACCGGCTCTACACCGCCGAAGATGTGAAGCTGCTGAAGCGGGCTCGCTTCCTGCGCAAAGTGCGCGGGCTGAACGCCGCCGCAATTGTTCAGTTGTTGAGGCGCGAGGGCAAGGTGCGTCCAGCGGCAGACGGCAGTGCCAGCGCGATAGGCGGGCATCTGCGGCAGTTGCGGGCACGACGGAGGCTGTCGCTCGCCCAGGTAGCTCAGGCCGTCGGAGTCTCCGTAGGATTTCTCAGCGCGCTGGAGCGTTCTCAAATGAGCGGGTCGGTCGGAACGCTGCGCAAACTCGCGCGTTTCTACAAGACAAATATCCTCGATTTCTTTGACGCGAGCGGGGCCAGCAGCCGTCAAGTGCGTCCAGCGGACCGCAAAGTGCTCGAAGCAGGTGAAGGCGTGCGCATGGAACTGCTGGCGTGGGGCAATACCGTCATGGAACCGCATCTGTTCCGCATCGCGCCCGAAGCGGGCAGCGGCGACCCTTACACCCACGAGGGAGAAGAATTCATTTATGTGTTGCGCGGAGACCTCGAGATCGCCGTCGACGGCGAAGCCTACCGCCTGAAACCGGGCGACAGCTTTTATTTTGAAAGTGCGACCCCGCATCGCTGGAAGAATCCGGGCCGCAAAGAGACCTGGGTTCTGTGGGTCAACACTCCGCCCACCTTCTAGGAGGAACATGATCTCGAAAGGCGCGAACTCGCAACGCCAGAAGTGGCAAGGGTTGAAAAGATGGCTCCGCTTGCTTCCGTTGCTGGCAGTGCTCCTGTGCGCGGGTTCGTGCTCGAAGAAGACGCCCACGCTCAATCTCCTAGTCTGGGAAGGCTACGCCGACCCTTCATTCATTCAGGCCTTCGAAGAGCAGAACCATTGCAAGGTTTCCGCCTCGTACATGGGGTCGAGCGATGAACTGGTGGCCAAGCTGCGCGGCGGCAGCGCGGGAAATTACGACGTAATTTCTCCCTCGAGCGATGTAGCGACATCCATCGCAACGTCAGGGTTAGCAGCTCCGCTCGACCTGTCGAAAATTCCCAGCTACAGCCAACTTTCTCCGCAGCTGACTTCCTTGCCGCTGGTGCGCGCCAACGGCCTGGTCTACGGTGTGCCCTTCATGTGGGGCCCGGACCCAATCATTTACGACACCACCGCCTTCGTGCAGCCGCCAGATTCCTGGAACATCCTGTGGGATCCGAAATACAAAGGAAAGGTTTCGGTGTGGGACGACCTGTCGACGGTCTACATGGCCGCTCAGGTTCTCGGCTACGACAAACCCGATCCGTCACGACTTTATAACCTGACCGACGAGCAACTGGAGGCGGTAAAGAAAAAACTTCTCGAGTTGAAACCAAACGTCCGCAAGATGTGGGCAACGGGCGGTGAGCTGACGAATTTGTTTGAGAGCCACGAAATCGTCATCGCCATGGGCTGGCCGCTCAACACGGCCGACCTGAGGAAGGCTGGCTTCCCGGCCGGCGAAACCATCCCAAAAGAGGGCACCACGGGCTGGATTGATCACCTGATGATTACAGCGGGCAGCGAAAACAAAGAACTCGCGCACAAATTTCTGGAGTATATGGTCGAAGCCAAGACGCAAATGCGGGTGACGGACAAGACTCATTACGTTCCGGCAAACCCGCAGGCCGGGCAATTTATGACTCAGGAGGAAGTGAAGACGCTGCATCTGGACGACGTGGAGAGCTACCAGAAGCGTTTGAACTTCTGGCAGAACGTGCCCCGACGCGCCAAGTACACCGAGATTTGGAATGACGTAAAAGCAGCGCAGTAATGCGATGCAAGCCCCGGAGGGGCGTCCGAGAATAGCCCAGCGCTCCAGCGCTGGGTCAAGCCGAACGACTAACAACTCGTCCCGGAGGGACGACTGAGATGCAACTCCGACATCAGTTTGAAGAAACATCAAAGCCTCTATGCCTTCTCTAGACGCTCTCTCCAATGCGGACGCCACCGATAAGAGCGCGAATCCCACTCTGCTCAGCATCCGGAATGTAGCCAAGAACTTCGGCCGCAATCCCGTGCTGCGCGATGTTTCCCTGGAAATTGCCGAGGGCGAATTTCTCACTATCCTTGGAGAGAGTGGTTCAGGAAAAACCACGCTGCTCCGCATCATCGCGGGATTCGAGACCGCGAGTTCAGGCGAACTTTGGATGGGGACCGAGCGTCTCGATCACAAGCCACCCTACCGCCGCCGCGTCAACACCGTATTCCAAAACTATGCTTTGTTTCCGCATCTCACCGTCGAGGAAAACGTAGGCTACGGGTTGCGCGTGGCCAAGCGCCCCTCCGCAGAAATTGCGCAGCAAGTGGCCGAAGCGCTCGACAAAGTAAAGATGACGGCGCATGCAAAAAAGAAGCCGTCCAAGATCAGCGGCGGCCAGCAACAGCGAGTGGCGCTGGCGCGCGCGCTGGTCAACCGCCCGCGACTGCTGCTGCTGGATGAGCCGCTCTCCGCGCTGGATGCCAACCTCCGAAGGCAGATGCAAGTGGAACTGAAATCGCTGCAGCGCGAGGTCGGCATTGCATTTGTCTTCGTTACCCACGATCAGGAAGAAGCGATGGTCATGTCGGATCGCATCGCTCTGCTGCGTTCCGGCGAACTGGAGCAGGTCGCCACCCCGCGCGAGATTTACAACCGCCCGGCAACCGCTTATGTCGCGCAGTTTATCGGCCACACGAATCTGCTGAAGGGCGAAGTGGAGGGCGGCGTGGTACGGTGCACGTCGCTGGCGTGGCCGGTTTCTCTTCCCGATGGACCGGTCCTTTTCTCATTGCGGCCGGAGCATATTCGACTGGCGAGCGCGGACTCGGCACGCAGTTCGGACGACGAGACTGTTCGCGTTCGTGGCCGAGTTCTGCATCAGGCATTTCACGGGGCAACAGAATTGATCCGCGTGGAATGTGGCAACGGGCTAACCCTCGTCGTGCGGACGGCCAGCGGACGCGGAGCATCGAACGGGGCGCATCAAGAAGTTGAACTCGAGTTTTCCGCTGCCGACGCAGTACTGGTGCGCGAATCTCCCGAAAGAAACTAAAGGAATGACGAATTAATGTTTTCCCGCGCCTACAAAACGGTCGTGACTCTGCCGCCACTGCTGTGGGTCACAGTGTTTCTGCTGCTGCCTTACTTGCTGATGTTCTGCTACAGCTTCTGGTCGGTCTCGCCGCAGCAAGTCATTGTGCATTCATGGAATCTCGAGAACTATAAGGATCTGTTGCGGAAGGCGGTCTACTGGCAGACCCTGTTGCGCTCCATGTGGATCGCGGCACGCGTCATGCTGTTCTCTCTGCTGCTCGGCTATCCTCTGGCATATTTTCTTTCGTTCTATGGGGGCAAGAGGAAAGACCTTCTCTATCAGATGGTGATTATTCCGCTCTGGGTCAGTTATCTGGTGCGGGCTTATGCGTGGAAGACGATCCTCGGTTCCGATGGCGTACTCAACACGCTGCTGCAATATGTCCATCTGACCAAGCATCCACTCGATTTTCTGCTCTACAGCCCGTTCGCCGTGGTGCTTACGCTCACCCATATCTACACACCATTCACGATTCTACCGATTTACGCGGCGCTGGAGCATATTCCGCGCAATCTGGTCGAGGCCTCGCATGATCTCGGCGCGACCCCGGCACAGACGTTCTGGAAAGTCATTTTCCCGCTGTCGATTCCCGGCGTAGTTGCCGGAGCCACCTTCGCCTTCGTCCTAAGCCTGGGAGACTTCCTCGCGCCGCTGTTGCTCGGCGGCCCGAGCGGCATCATGATTTCCAATATCGTGGTCAGCCTGTTCGGCGCGGCTTACAACTGGCCGTTGGGCGCGGCTATTTCTCTGGGGATGCTCGTAATCGTGGTGAGCCTGCTCTTCTTATCGGAGCGACTGGAAAAGAAATGGAGTTTCTCGTGAGCGGGAACGCCGACCACACCCCTCACTCTGGCTGGTTGCTGCTTCACGCCGCCGCGGTGTTTGCATTCCTCTATCTGCCGATTGCGGTGCTAATTCTTTATTCCTTCAACGGACAAGGCGTCGGCGGATTCCCTCCGCATCACCTCACGTTCGACTGGTACCGCATCCTCTTTAACGACGGACCGATCTGGGATTCCGTCCTGAACAGCCTCCAGGTAGCCTTTGCGGCGATGGCCATCTCGCTGATGCTCGGCATCCCGGCAGCCCTCGCACTCGACCGCGCGCAGTTTCCCGGCAAGGCGCTGTTCCGCCGCCTGGTGCTGCTGCCTCTGATTCTTCCCGGCATCATCACCGGCCTTTCGCTCTCCATGCTGTTCCACGTGATAAGCCTGAGGCTCAGCCTGATGACGATTATCCTCGGCCATGGCACGGCCTTAATCTCGGTTGCAACCACCGAAGTGTTCGCCGGCCTGCAAAAACTCGACCGCGCACAGGAAGAAGCGTCGCTCGACCTGGGAGCGAACTACTGGCAAACCTTCTGGCGCGTAACGATGCCGAACCTGAAGCTCTCAATCATCGGCGCGGCGCTACTGATCTTCACGCTCTCGATGGATGAGATCGCGGTCAGCTTCTTCCTCATCGGCCGCGACAACACGCTCCCGCTCGAAATCTGGGGCCGCCTGCGCCGCGGCATCACCCCGGAAATCAACGCCGTCTCGACCATCATCTTTGTGTTTTCGCTGGTGACGATCGTGGTCTGGTATCGGCTGCGCATGAGGGCGGAGGGGACTGCAGACACTCGCGGTCCAAATTGAAGATCAATAACCACAAAGGACACGAAGTACCCCGAAGGAAAACACTTGCTTGGGGCTCCTTGGTGCTACTTCGTGTCCTTCGTGGTTAACGCTCTCCCATTCAGAGTCAGGCGCGTCCACTACCGTCTTTCGTGGTGATTTCGCTCTCCTCATAGTAAAGTGGTAGTACACCATATTTCTGGAAGGATCCTTTTTGAGTTCAGGCATTCGCAACATCGCTATCATCGCCCACGTCGACCACGGCAAGACCACGCTGGTGGACGCCATGCTGCAACAAAGCGGGACATTCCGCTCCAACGAGCACCACGTCGAACGGGTCATGGACTCGAACGAACTGGAGCGCGAACGCGGCATCACCATCCTCGCCAAGAACACCGCGATTTTCTATCACGACATAAAAATCAACATCGTCGACACCCCCGGCCACAGCGACTTCGGCGGCGAAGTCGAACGCGCCCTCAAAATGGTCGACGGCGTCATGCTGCTGGTGGATGCCAGCGAAGGTCCACTGCCGCAGACGCGCTACGTGCTGAGCAAGGCGCTGGAGGCCAAGCTGCCGCCGATTGTCGTCATCAACAAGATCGACCGCGCCGACGCGCGCCCGCAGGAAGTGCTGAACGAAATCTACGACCTGTTCATTGATCTCGACGCCAAAGAAGATCAGATCGACTTCCCCGTGCTCTACACCAACGCCAAGATCGGCACGGCGTCGACCGACATCAAAGGCGGAGGCGAAGACCTTCGTCCGCTGTTCGACGCAATCGTCAAGACGATCCCTCACCCCAAGGGCGACCCCGCCGGTCCGCTGCAAATCCTGGTCGCGAATCTCGACTACAGCGACTATCTAGGACGACTCGCGATTGCGCGCGTTTTCAACGGCACCATGCGTACCGGCGAGGAAGTCGGCATCGCCCGCCTCGATGGAACGCTGCACAAAACCAAAATCACCAAGCTATTTTCATTCTCCGGCCTGAAGCGCACCGACATCACCGAAACCACGCTCGGCGACATCATCGCGGTCGCGGGCGTCGAGGGCATCACTATTGGCGAGACCATCACCGACGCGGAGAACCCGTCCCCTCTGCCGCACATCGCCATCGACGAGCCCACCATCGCCATGCTGTTCACGGTGAATACCTCGCCCTTCGCGGGAAAAGACGGCCAGTACGTCACGTCGCGTAACTTGCGCGACCGCCTGCAAAAGGAATTGCTCACCAACGTTTCTCTCCGCGTCGAAGACACCGGCACCACCGATTCATTCAAGGTACTCGGTCGCGGCGAGCTCCAGCTTTCCATCCTGATCGAGATGATGCGCCGCGAAGGTTATGAGCTTATGGTGGGCAAGCCCGAGATCGTCACCAAACGCATCGACGGCAAGCTGATGGAACCGGTCGAGCATCTCACGGTCGACGTGCCCGAAGATTTCGTCGGCGTAGTCATGGAGCAACTCGGATCGCGCAAGGGCGAAGTCACCAACATGCACAACCACGGCTACGGCCGCGTGCGCATCGAGTTCCGCGTACCCAGCCGGGGATTGATTGGCCTGCGCGGCCAGTTGCTCACCGACACGCGCGGAACCATCGTCATGAACGCGCTGTTCGATGGATATACGGAATGGCAGGGCGACATCCCTCATCGGCTCACGGGCGCGCTGATCGCCGATCGCAACGGCGTGTCAACGGCCTATGCGCTCTGGGGATTGCAAGAGCGCGGCGAGCTTTTCGTCGGGCCGGGAATTGACTTATACGAAGGCATGATCATTGGCGAAAACGCCAAAGACACCGACCTCGACGTAAATGCCGTGCGCGAGAAAAAGTTGACCAACATGCGCGCGTCCACCGCGGATGAAGCCATTCGCCTCGTGCCCTTCCGGCCGTTGAATCTGGAGCAGGCCATCGAATTCATTGCCGACGACGAGTTCGTGGAAATCACACCCAAATCACTGCGCCTGCGCAAGAAAACATTGCAATCGAATCAGCGCAAGAAAAGGTCGTTCGCAACTGTCGAAGAATCGTAAAGCCGTTTCGAAAGTACGGTGCAAGCCGGACTCGCTCCCGCCCGGGGGCAAGAAGCGTGCGAAAGCTGAGTCTGCTCTGCGCATGTTCCTGGTTCCCTGCAGCTGCGGCATGACCTTCGCTGTAGCTCAGAACTACGATCATCAAGGAACGGCTTGGGGGCGTTATCTGCCCTGTCCCGGCTGCGGCAAGCGCCACGATCCCAAGAACCGCCTCCTGCAAATGGGATTCCACGCCGAAGGCTACTGGAAAGTGGACGAGTGCTAGAGCGTCCGTGCCTCTCATTTTGAGATCAGTTACAAGCCGTGTTTTAACCAGCCGTTTCCGGAAAACCTGCTATACTGCTGGCCGCATTCGATCTGTTCGCCAGCTCCGGTCTCGATTTTCAGGAACGGCCCTCCCGACCTGCCAAGTCCCGCCGAATTGCTCGCACTTTCGACAGCTCAATGCAGAGGCAGACGCGTGAAGAATATTTTCGTGGGCAACCTGAGCTTCAACACCAACGAAGACGAGCTCCGGCAGCTGTTTGAGCCTTTCGGGCAAGTCGACCGGGTAAGCATCATGACAGACCGCGACACCGGACGCTCCCGCGGTTTCGGCTTCGTGGAAATGGCCAGCAACGAAGACGGCGAGAAAGCGATCACGGCCCTGAACGGCTCTTCCGTCGGCGGACGCACCGTCAACGTGAACGAAGCCCGCCCCAAGACTGAACGCAGCGGCGGAGGCGGCGGTGGTGGTGGACGCGACCGCGGAGATCGCGGCGGCCGGGGCGGCGGTGGTGGCGGCGGCCGACGCGACCGCTACTAGCCAGGAATTCTCCTTAGCTCGTTGGCTGGTTATTCCGAGAGAGCTTTCTTTGCACAAGGCCCGGCAGGATTGGCTTTAATGTGGGGACAGCCGCCCTCGGCTGTCCGTCGAGCAACGCTCGGCATGAGTTTGACTTTCTCGGTTTTGTCGGTGCGGTTTCGAGTCTGCGCGATATCAGAAGACAGTCGATTTCCTGCCATTGAAGCGTTTTCCCCTGCCCGTGTAGACTGTATACACCCGTGCGCGCCCGTAGCTCAGCTGGATAGAGCGGTTGCCTCCGGAGCAACAGGTCGGGAGTTCGAATCTCTCCGGGCGCACCAGATCCTTCCTTACCACCACGCCAGGAAAAATCACTGAGAACTTAAGAGGTCCTCTGCGTGTGCTTCCGCCGAAAGCCATCACGGGGTGAGCTTGCACATTACCCCGCAGCCTGGATTCTGGCGCAGCCGATCTTCGTTGTCGCACTAAACGTTTAACGTACCAGTCGCAACGCTAGGACTTCGCCGTCGGGAATGGTCAAACGTGTCCGAGTGGTAACGCGGCTAACGATGTCTTCAGCGCAATCCCCATACAAGGTGTGTAACGTGCTGCGCCAGCCTGCCAGTTCGCCACGGGCGAACTCCGTCTCCATCCCCTTGGGGTCTTTCTGGTGCTCATCATGGAAACTCTTCAGCAGAAATTCGCCCTGTTCTACCAAACGATTGATAGTTTCTGCATTTTGAAGCGCGAGGCGCATGACTGCCCTCCTGGGGCGCGATCAAGCGCATTAGTTGATTAGCCGAGAAGGCGGATGTAACTCCGCCTCCTCGGTCCAAAAGGCTCAGAGTATCCTTTACGCGGTTACGAGTTCGCGCTGGTGCAAGGTCGAGGTGACGACGTCAGAGGTGTGAACCTGGGGCGTTCCCTCGATAAATCTCGCCAGCGTCTTCAACACTTGCGGGTACAGGCTGGCGTTGTAGTTGTCGGCATCTTTCTTGCTTTCCCACAGACTGATCACGGTCACGTCCGCTGCTCCGGGAGTGGCGAGAGTGATTTCGTCCTTGAAGCCATTCTGCTTACGAAGCAAAGGTAGGACGTCTTTTTCAAAAGTTCGCGTGTAATCGGACAACGTATTCGACTTCAGATGGAAAGACACATTGCGTGCAAACATATAGGCAACCTCCTAAGGGTTGTAGTGGCTAAGAGGAAAGAACTTCAGATGGGCTGACTTAGTTTCAGGAAACCTGAAAGAGGAGAAGGATGCTCGCTCGCTGCAACACGGTGCATGTCAGTGGCCCTCTGGCTCGACACGCAACTCGTTGCTTGCAAAGCAGATTCGATGCGAGGGAGTCTGGTCCGTCGTGTACCTTTGGCGGAAAGCGAGCAAGAACGGGAACCAATGGCGGAGAAGGTCGTTGAACAATTGCTCTTGAACGATTCCTCAAGAATCTCCGCCGGGACCGCTGGGCGCGCCGCATTCTTTCCACAGCTTCTCCCAATTCCAGAGCCCGGACGTCACCGCAATCGGCAACGGGAATCCGAGCTGATGCGCGAGCATACACACTTGGCCGCGATGGTGAGCTTCGTGCGTCACCATATAGCACACCATTTCCGGGCCAACCGGCCAGGGCCGAGCCCAGCCGTCCCGAAGAAATTTATCGACGACAAACTCATTGACGCGGGACTTATCGACGCGGCCCTCACCCTCGCCACCACCGAGCGCTTCCGCCAGCATCTCCTCGCAGCGAGCGGCGCTTTCAGCCAATGCCGCGCGGGCCTGTTGCGGCGTGCAGTGCGCGCGGTTGAGCTGGGTTGGAATCTTTAAGTGCGGAGCAGTAAGCCGAACCCACTTGCAGCGCATATTGTGCATGTGCGTGAAAATCGCTCCGATGCTGCGGACATTGTTCGGTGCCTTCGCTTTCCACGCGGCTGGGTCCAGATGTTCGATCAAAATCTGGTTCATGCGCTCATTGGCAGCGAACATTCGGACAGCGGACCGCCCAAGTGGAGTGCGAACTCTCGGTGGGTCAATCTTAAGTTTGGACGGTTTAGGCTGGTGATGCTCGCTTTGACGAACCTTCTCTCGGTGAACCTGTGCTTGACGCGTGGTCACGGATCCACTCCTTGACCTAATAATACTTCGCAGCTTTCAGCAAACGTTGTCGAGGACAGAGCTTATTGAGAAGCGTGCGAAGTGGGCACGCTGGCGTGCTCATAGTCGGTGGCCTTGGGACGGCCCTCCACCAGGCGCATGGTATCGACGATCGTCTGGATTACCGGTTCGTTTCCGACGGCCGTGTTGAGCATGAGGTGGTAGAGAGAGCGCGTGGGCCAGTCGGCGTTGAAATAATGTTTCACGTAAGCCATGCGTTCGCGATCGATGGAATCTACCAGCTCCGCGGCCTCTTCCTCGGTGTGCCCTTCCGCCATGGTGCGGCGGATTTTCTCGGCGCGCGGAGCGTACAGAAATACATGGAACGCCTCCGGATTCTCACGCAGGAAAAATGGCGCGCCCCGGCCCACCACGACGGCATTGCCTTCGTGTCCAATCTTGTTCATTGTCTCCTGCATCATTTCCATCATGCAGTCGGTGTCGAACACCTGATTGCCCAGAGATCCGGAATTGCGTTCGTAGCTGCCGCGCCAAAAGGATTTCGCCAGCCGATGCAAACGGCTGTCCATCCGTTCGTCACAGCGCCGGACCGTCGATTGATCAACCTTCGCCAGGCGGGCAATTTCTTCGGTGAGCTGCTGGTCCCAGAGCTTCCAGCCGAGATGATCGGCCAGTTGAGCGGCAATGGCGCCTGCGCCGCAGCCATACTCGCGTTCGATCGTAACCAGATGGAACATACTGAAGGCCCCAAACTAAATTGCCACAGACCGAATTGCCCCTCTCCGAATTAGCCAGGCAGGGCGATGCCTAGTGTACTGCCATTCCGCCGCCCGGCTTGGTTTTTTTCATCAAAAAGACCATTGGGACCATGGCCAGAATGGCGACCCCGAGAAACCAGAAGCAATCGATGTAAGACAGCATCGCCGCCTGCCGGGCAATCGCACCCTGCAGAATGGCGTAAGGCACGGCTGAAGTTCCGGGCGGGCCAGCGCCGTGAGCCTGTGCCATTAGGCCAAGCGCTTTTAATCGCGCCTGCAGCGTCGGGCTGGTTGCACTCAAATGGCTCGACAAATAGGTCAGATGGGCCTGGCTGCGCCGGTCGAGCATGGTAGTGACCAGGGAAATCCCGACACTTCCGCCCATGTTGCGCGCCAGATTCATCAGGCCGGAAGCAGCGTTATTCTTGTCGCGCGGCAGGAACGCGTACGCCGCCGTGTTGATGGGGACGAACAGGAACGCCATGCCCACCGCCTGGAAGACGCGTGCCATCACGGCGGTGCGAAAATCGATTTCCAGGTCAAAGTTGGTCATGTGAAACAACGAAGCGGACAGCACGATCAAGCCGAACAGCAGCAACCAGCGCGGGCTGTAGCGCGATAAGAGAAATCCCACCAGAGGCAACAGCAGCATGATGGTAAATCCGCCGGGCATGAGAGCCATTCCGGCTTGCTGGGCGCTGTAGCCGAGCAAAGTCTGCATAAATAACGGCAGCAGCAAAGTGCTGCCCAGCAGCGCGAATCCCAGCATGAACATCAGCAGGTTCGAGACCGCGAAGGTGCGGTCGCGAAACAAATGCAGATCGATGATCGGATCCTTGTGTCTCCATTCCCATATGACGACGAAGATCAGCGCAGCCGCGGCAATCGTGGTGAGAATCACAATGAAGTGAGACTCGAACCAGTCGTCCCGCTGGCCTTTGTCGAGCACGATCTGCAGCGCCCCAAGTCCGAGCGCAACGAAACCGAGGCCGACGTAGTCGATTTTCGTTTCGCTGAGCTTGCGGCGCTTGAAATACGGCGGATCCTGAATCAGGCGCGAAGTCAGCAGGATGGAGAGAATCCCGACTGGAATGTTGATGAAGAAAATCCAGCGCCAGCTGAAATTATCGGTAATCCAACCGCCCAGAGTCGGACCAATCGCTGGCGCTGTGACTACAGCAATGCCGTAGACGGCGAATGCCATTCCACGCTTGGCGGGCGGAAAAGTATCGGCCAGAATGGCTTGCTCGCTGGGCTGCAACCCGCCGCCGCCGGCGCCCTGCAGGATGCGGCAAACAATCAGCGTCGCCAGGTTCGGCGCCAGTCCGCACATAAACGAACTAATGGTGAACAGGGCCACGCAGCCCATGTAGAAATTCTTGCGGCCAATAATCGATGAGAGCCAACCGCTCAGCGGAAGTACGATGGCGTTAGAAACGAGATAAGAAGTCAGCACCCAGGTGCTTTCGTCCTGACCAGCCGAGAGGCTTCCGGCAATGTGCGGCAGAGCAACGTTTGCGATGGAAGTGTCGAGCACCTCCATAAACGTTGCCAGGGTAACCGCGATCGCAATGATCCACGGATTCACTGCGGGACGCCAGACGGCGTCGGCCTGATTCAACGTTGCGGTGGCCGCGCTCATCTAGCGAATCCAGACCTTCGGCGTGACCGACATTCCGGGACGCAATTGATGGTCATTGTTCGAACCGGAATCGAGCACGATCTTGACCGGAAAGCGCTGCACAACTTTCACGTAGTTTCCGGTCGCATTTTCCGGAGGCAAAAGGCTGAACAAGGCGCCACTGCCTGCGGCAAAGCTGTCGACCTTGCCATTGTAAGTACGGCCGTTAGCGTCAACATCGACCGTGACGCGCTGGCCAACTTTCATTTCCCGCAATTGCGTCTCTTTAAAGTCGGCGGTAATCCAGATGTCGTCGAGATTGATGTCCTTCATTAATTCCTGGCCGGGAACGACGTTCTGTCCGACTTCCACGGTGCGGTTGCTGACGACGCCGTTCACCGGAGCGACAATCTTCGTATATTGCAAATTTAGCGCAGCCTGGTCGAGATCCGCTTTCTTAAGCTGGGCTGCCGCCAAGGCCTGTGCGGCCCGCGAGCGGATAATTTGCATTTGTTTCGGCGCAGTCTCGGCATAGCTCTGGCTGGCTTGCGCCTGAACCAGCTTGCCCTGAGCCTGCGTGACCTGCTGCTGAGCAGCGTCGGCGGTGGCGCGCGCGGCTTCTACTCCGGCTGCACTGGCCTTGGCGGCAGCGATGGCCTGGTCGTACTGCTGCTGGGAAATCTCCTCCTTATCGACTAACTGCTTGTAGCGGACGAGGTCGTTCTGCGCCTTCACATCATTGGCTTCCGCCTCTTGCAGTTGGGCCTTGGCGGCTTCGAATTGCTGTCTGGCAACCTGAATACCCGCGCGCGCGCTGTTCACGTCGGCTACCGTCGAGGAAACCTGGCTCGTGGTGTTGACGTCGGTGATCGGTACGTTCACTCCGGCTGCAACCGCCGCTGCCTGAGCATCTTCAAAGTCCGCTTTGGCGCGATCGTAGGCGACCTGATAGTCCGCGGGATCGATCTCCACCAGCACAGTTCCCGCCGCCACGTATTGATTGTCCTGCACGTTGAGTTTGATGACGTGGCCAGAAATGCGGGCGCTGATGGAATTGACGTGGCCGTCGACCTGCGCGTCGTCAGTCGACTCGTAGCTGGTGAAATACCGAAAGGCGAAAAAGCCCGCGACCAGAAGCACAATGACCGCAATCCCCACGCCGATACGGAACCCGGAACTCTGGGTGCGCGAGGGCCGCGTGTGGAAATCCTGCTCGGTCGACGGCAGCGCTTTCGTGCTGGCTGACGGCTTCTCGACTTCAGTCTTCTCTACGTTCGCGGGAGGACTCTGCGTGGTTTGCTCCATACGTTTCTTGATTGCCTTTGTTTATATGTTTGCGTTTATTGTTTGCGTTTACTCTTTGCCGTTCAAAAATCGCCTCACGCCCTCTTCCGCATCGCCGATGGCGTGCGCCAGTTCAACCTTTGCGAGATTGTGGGCATAAAGACTCTGAATATAACTCTCGTGAGCGCTGGCCACGGCCTCTTGCGCCTGCACCACTTCCAGATTGTCCGCCACTCCGGCGGTAAATCGATCTTGCGACTGCGTCAGCGCTTGCTCGGCCAGGTCGACGGAACTGCGTGCCACCTCGACTTGCTCAGCCGCGGCGTTCAGATCGAGCAGCGCGGTGCGGACCTCATAGTCGATTCGTCCGCGCAGATCTCCAAGTTGCGATCGCGCCTGTTTTAACTGGGCATCGGCCTCAAGCACGTCGCTGTGAGTTCGATTGCCGGCAAAGATCGGGATATTGATGCCTCCATTGACCTGCCAGGTGCCGTTCGACTGGCTGGGCGTCACGCCGATGTCACCGAGATTCGCACTGATGTCTACCGTAGGATAGTGTCCTGCCGCCGCCGACTTGCGCGCCAATTCCGCGGCCCGCACCTGGACCAAGGCCGCCTGATAATCGGCGCGCCCGGAGTAAGCGCGCTGCAGATAGGTCTCGAGCGGAAGCGGAGCCAGCGCCTGGTACGGCGCTTTCTCGGTCAGCACAAACTGCTGGCCCGGCGGCAGCCCGATGATCCGGGCCACACCCAATTTTTGCTTGGCGAGATCGTTGCGGGCAACGATGAGTTGCTGCTGGCGGGTTTGCAGTTCCACCTGCGAGCGCAGAGCGTCGATCGCCGGGCTGAGCCCGGCTTTCAATTGGTCGGCGGCCTTGCCATAGAGAGCCTGCGCGTTTGTGACCTGGGCTTCGGCAGTTTCCACGCGAGCCGCAGCGGCAATCGATTCCAGGTAGGCGTTGCCGACCGCAAGCACGACCATTTCGCGCGCATCTTTGTAGCTGAATTGCGCGGCCTTTACGCTTTCTGAAGCCGACCGTTCCTTCTCGATATCTTTGAAATTGAACACTGACTGGGTCAGCGAGACGCGCGCGTCGAAGTAGTTGAAGGCCGGAACCAAGCGTGGCAGGCTACTGGTAGTGTTGCCCGGGGCGGCCAGCAGAGGGAATAGTTTGTTAAACCCAAGCGCCGACAAGCTCTCGGTTTGCACGTTCTCCTGCACGCGGCCGCTGATGTTGGGCAGAAGTTCGCTGAGTTCCTTCCAGCGTTCGCCCCGGGACGTCTGAGCCTGATCCCCGGCCAGCAACAGTCCAAGATTGTTGCGCAAGCCACGATCAATCGCATCCTTGAAGTCAATTTGCAGGACGTCGGCAGTGGCTTGACCTTCGGGCGCACTGCCCAGAAACGGGTTCGGCGGTCCCGGAAGGGTAACATTCGGCGTCGAAGACGGCGCGTCGCCACCCTGGGCCAGCAGGCTGGGAGCGGCGAGAAGCGAAAGAACGAGAAGCGAAAGAATAAGACCAAAAAACGCCGATCGGGAAGTCTTCGTCTTTATGCCAATCGTCGCTCTGCAGGTCACCGCTCTGCAAATCATCGCTCTGCAAGTTGTCGCCCTACGAATCATCAGTCTGCGAATCATCAGTCTTTAGAATAATCAATCTTTGAATAATCAATCAGCAAGGCATTCTTGACCTAGGATCGTTCGGCCATCCGTACGGGAAACGGAGGTTTCCTTTGTAGCCTATACAATAACCCGCCCGGTTTGATTCGTTTGCGGGTCTTTCAGATGCAAACGATTCTGTTGCGCCCGGGAATTTCGTCCCTGCTCAGTGTCGATGCTTCGAAGATTATGGTCAACGAACGAATGGCGGGCTCGCCCTCACGGTGCTGCACCCGAAGGCCAGTAACCTCGGTGTTTTGCCCCAAAACGACTGCCCCGGTAAGCTAACCAAGTAAAGGAATTGACCTCTATGCGGAGCAGTATCCGGCTCGTTGCGGTTGCGCTGGTGGTATTGACGACGGGCCTGGTAAGCGCCCAGAGCGCTCCCGCTCATGCCGAACGAAAGGTCCTTTCGCGGGTCACGCCCACCTATCCCGATCTGGCCAGGAAAATGCATATCCACGGCGTGGTGCGAGTGGAAACCTTAGTGCGCCCCAACGGCAGCGTCAAGTCGACTCGCGTATTGGGCGGGAATCCGGTGCTGGTCGACGCAGCCATCGACGCCATCGGCAAGTGGAAGTTCGAACCGGCTCCAAACGACACCACCGAGGTGGTGCAACTAACCTTTGAAGGCCAGTAAAAGCCGGGCAGTAAAAGCCGGCCAGTAGAAATCGAATTCCGCTCCCCATTCGAAACCCCAGACAGCTCCGAGAGATGACTAAGGTCATCTTGATTACTGGTGACCCTCGGTTCAAGCTAGTTGAGCACGCAGACTTAAGAACGAACTGATTTTAGAACGGCCAGATTTTAGAACGGGAAGTGCATTTGCATGAGTGCGGCCACAGGAACTGACTGGACCCGAATACTGTCTGATCCGGACCTCGTCCGGCATGTCGGAAAGCTGCTGCAAGCCTACCGCGAAGCTCCTGTTGAAAAGCGCGAAGAGGCGCTAATCACGGCGATGCGTGAGATCAAGGCCGGCGCCTCCACGTCTGGAAAGTCCGCCGCACCGGCGGCGCCGACGCCACAAGCCGTTCCCACTCCGGCCTCGGCGACGCCTCCTTTTGAACCCGACTTATTTAGCCCCAATTGGGGAAGCGACCGCCGTCGCCATCCCCGGATCAAATGCTTCGTGGCAGTCGAGTTGCGCGTCGATGACACCCCGGCTCCAATCTGGGGCAATCTGTCCAACACCAGCGTGGGCGGATGCCTGGTGGAAACGGCGAACCCAGTTAAGCCAGGATCAAAAGTTGAAATCGGCCTCTGGGTGCCCAATGGAAAAATCTGGGTGAAAGGTTTTGTCCTGACCGGAAAAGTCACGCGCGGCGGCCCAGCCAGCGGAGTTCGCGTCCATTTCGAAGGCATGGCGCCAGCCGAGCGCGACAGTCTGCGCCAGTTCCTCAAGTTCGTACAGGAAACCACGCGGGGATCCCAAACCGAGAACGGCTATTTCAACCTCCTGAAATAGGGTCGACTCCCCAAAGCTTTCTGCCAGTTTTTCACCCCAGCTCAATCCATGTATGCGCGGAAATTGGTACACTTTCTGCCTAGTGAACCCTTTCTGTAATCGAAGGCTCTAATTCGATTGAAGACGGTTTCGCGCGAAACGCGCGCTGGCGAGAATCCGCCGGCTGGAGGAGCAGAGTCGCAATGGTAGCCAGTGAACAGGTTGTAGTCACCGGTCAGCAACTGGAAACGCTGTGCATCAACACGATTCGCACTCTGGCGATTGACGCCGTGCAGCAGGCAAACTCGGGCCATCCCGGCGCGCCCATGGGACTGGCGCCGGTCACCTATTGCCTGTGGCAGGATTTCCTCCGCTACGATCCCGCCGATCCAACCTGGCTGAATCGCGATCGCTTTGTGCTTTCCAATGGCCATGCATCCATGCTGCTCTACGCCATGCTTTTCCTCGCTGAAGTCCGGCGGGTCGATGAGCACGGCCGGATCTTGAATGAACTTTCCGTTCCGCTGGAAGAGATCAAACGTTTCCGTCAGTTGGGCAGCCGGACGCCGGGCCATCCTGAATCACACATCACCTCCGGAGTGGAAACCACAACCGGGCCGCTGGGCCAGGGCGTGGGCAATAGCGTGGGTATGGCCATTGCCGCCAAATGGCAGGCGGCAAACTTCAACCGTCCTGGCTTCGAAATCTTCGACTTCAATGTCTACGCCATGTGCTCGGACGGCGACTTGATGGAAGGTATTGGCGGCGAAGCCGCGTCGCTGGCTGGACATCTGCGACTCTCGAATCTCTGCTGGATGTACGACCACAATCACATCACGCTCGATGGTCCGGCGAACTGGTCGTTCACTGAAGATGTCGCCACGCGATTTATCGGCTACGGCTGGAACGTGACCCGCGTCACCGACGCCAACGATCTGGAAATGCTGGCGCGAGCGTTTGAGGTGTTCAAAAGAACCACTGACCGGCCCACCCTGATCATTGTGGACAGTCACATCGGCTACGGTTCCCCGCATAAACAGGACAGCAACGCCGCTCACGGCGAGCCTCTGGGTGAAGAAGAAGTCAAGCTGACCAAGAAATTCTATGGCTGGCCGGAAGACGCGAAGTTCCTGGTGCCCGATGGCGTGCGCGAACGTTTCCGCGAAGGAATTGGAAGGCGCGGGCGCGAGTTGCACGCGCAGTGGTCGCAGCGTTTTGCGGAATACTCGCAGAAGTTTCCCGACCTGGCGGAGCGGCTGGGCCACATGCAGCACCGCGAACTCCCCGCGGGATGGGACAAGAATCTTCCCACGTTCCCCGCCGATGCCAAGGGCATCGCAACTCGCGAAAGTTCCGGCAAGGTGCTCAATGTCGTAGCGCAGAACATTCCGTGGATGATTGGCGGATCGGCCGACCTGGCAACTTCAAACAAGACCACGCTGAAATTCGAGGGCGCGGGAGACTTTCAGGCTGGCGCCTGTGCGGGACGCAACCTGCATTTCGGCGTGCGCGAGCATGTGATGGGCGCGAGCGTGAACGGCATGGTCGTATCCGGTCTGCGCGCATTCGGCGCGACCTTCTTCAACTTCAGCGATTACATGCGCGCCAGCATCCGACTGGCAGCGCTGATGGAGATTCCGTCGATTTTCATCTACACGCACGATTCCATTGGCGTTGGCGAAGACGGGCCGACGCATCAGCCGATCGAGCAACTGGCATCATTACGGGCCATGCCGAATCTGATCGTGCTGCGTCCCGGCGATGCGAACGAGGTGGTCGAGGCGTGGAAGATCATTGCCCAATTACAGCGTTCCCCCGCGGCGCTCGTATTGACGCGACAGAATCTTCCCACTCTTGATCGCACGAAATATGCCGCGGCCTCCGGCGTGGCCAAGGGAGCCTACGTGCTCGCCGACGCTCCGGGCGGAAAGCCCGATGTGATCCTGATGGCGACCGGCAGCGAGGTGTCGCTGTGCGTGGACGCTTACGAAAAACTGAAGGCCGAAGGCGTCAAGGCGCGCGTGGTCAGCATGCCCTCGTTTGAAATCTTCGAGAAGCAGGACGCCGCCTACAAAGAGAGCGTTCTGCCGTCCGCTGTGACCGCCCGCGTTTCGGTGGAAATGGCTTCCACCTTCGGATGGGGGCGTTACACGGGCCTTAAGGGACGCAACATCGGGATGCACCGTTTTGGCGCCTCGGCGCCCTTGAAAGACCTTTTGAAGTTTTTTGATTTCACCGTGGACAAAGTCGTAGCCGAAGCCCGCGCGGCAATGTCTGGAAGCTAATCGTAAAAAGAATCGCAGGAGGATTTTATGCAGCCAACCGGAGTAGTGGAAAACTCGAAAGCCACCAAGAATCCGCTGAAGGAATTGCTCAACTACGGCCAGTCGATGTGGCTCGATTACATCCGCCGCGACCTGTTTACCACCGGAAAACTGAAGCAGATGATCACCGACGATGGCCTGCGCGGCATGACGTCGAACCCAGCAATCTTCGAGAAGGCAATCGCCGACAGTTCGCTCTACGACGATTTTCTCAAGACGCTGGCGTCGCGCACCGATCTCGACACAACCGGCCGCTACGAGCAGATCGCCATTCGCGACATTCAAGATGCCGCTGACACGCTGCGCCCGGTGTATGACGAGTCCAAATTCCGCGACGGCTACGTCAGCCTCGAAGTCTCGCCCTACCTGGCGCGCAAAACAACGGAGACGATCGACGAAGCGCGCCGCCTGTGGAAGGCGGTGCAGCGCGAAAACGTTATGATCAAAGTTCCCGGGACGGCCGAAGGACTGCCGGCGATTCGTCAGTTGATTGGCGAAGGCATCAACATCAACGTGACCCTGTTGTTCGCGCAGGACGTATATGAGAAAGTCGCTGAAGCTTATATCGAAGGACTCGAAAGCCTGGCGGCGCGCGGCGGCAATTTGAAAAAGATGGCGAGCGTGGCCAGCTTCTTTATCAGCCGCATCGATTCTCTGATCGATTCCCTGCTCAATGACAAACTGAAAGCCACCACCGACCCAATCCAGCAAGCCTTATTGAAAAGCGTCCTTGGAAAGGTGGCGATTGCCAACGGCAAGCTCACTTATCAGGCTTATCAACGAATCTTCAGCGGACCGCGCTGGCAGGCGCTAGCGGCCAAAGGTGCGCAAACCCAGCGCGTATTGTGGGCCAGCACGAGCACCAAGAATCCCGCCTATCGCGACGTGATTTACGTAGAGGAACTGATTGGCCCCGACACCGTCAACACCATGCCGCCAGCGACGATCGACGCCTTCCGCGATCACGGACGGTTACGCAACGCGCTCACTGAAGATGTTGCCGGCGCCAAAAAAGCAATGGACGACCTGGCGCGCACCGGTATTTCCATGAAGCAAGTCACCGACAAGCTGACCGACGACGGCGTCAAATTGTTTGCCGATGCCTTCGACAAGCTGCTGGCCGCGGTCGCTGCAAGAACGCAAACGAAAACCACGTAACACGAAAGCTTAGTAAATTGTAGCGCCGGTGTCCCGCCGGCTGTCGCGAAGGCGTCCCGCCTTCGCAGCGGGGACCAACCGGCAACTGGAGAGCAAGACAATGCAATTAGGAATGGTCGGCCTGGGGAAAATGGGCGCGAACATGACGCGGCGCCTGATGCGCGGCGGACATCAGCTCGTAGTTTCCGATCTCAGCCCCGATGCCGTGAAGCAACTGGCAGGCGAAGGCGCGGGCGGTTCGTCCTCGTTGGAGGATCTGATCGCCAAACTCACGCCGCCGCGCGCCATCTGGATCATGGTTCCAGCGGGTGGTCCGACCGAAGCGACCGTGCAGAAACTGGCGCAGCACCTGCAGCCCGGCGACGCCATCATCGACGGCGGCAACTCCTATTTCAAAGATGACGTCCGCCGCTCGACCGAACTCAAGCCAAAAGGCATTCATTACATCGACGTCGGAACCAGCGGCGGCGTCTGGGGAATCGATCGCGGCTATTGCATGATGATCGGCGGCCCCGACGAAGCTGTAAAACGTCTTGATCCGATTTTCAAAACGCTGGCCCCCGGCAAGGGCGACATTCCTCGAACTCCCGGCTTTGAAAAGCGCGGCGGCACCGCCGAAGAAGGTTACATCCACTGTGGTCCATCAGGTTCCGGCCATTTCGTGAAGATGGTGCACAACGGCATCGAGTACGGCATCATGCAGGCGTACGCCGAGGGTTTCGACATCTTCAAAAACGCCACCAGCAAAGATTTGCCGGAAAACATTCGCTACGATCTGAACCTGCCGGACATTGCCGAAGTGTGGCGGCGCGGCAGCGTGGTCAGTTCATGGCTGCTCGACCTGACGGCCATGGCTCTGACGGAAAATCCCACGCTTTCGGAATATGAAGGTTACGTGCAGGATTCCGGCGAAGGCCGCTGGACGATTCAGGCGGCGCTCGAAGAAGCGGTGCCGGCAGAAGTGCTGACCGCGGCGTTGTACGTACGTTTCCGATCGCGGCAGACGCATACCTTCGCTGAGAAGATGCTTTCCGCCATGCGGCAGAAGTTTGGCGGCCACATCGAATTAAGCGCCGGCAAGACAAAATAGGCCGAGGCACACGTCTATTTATTTTCAACTGTTTTAGAAATCAGAGGAACTTCATTCATGGCTGAATCCGCGGAACAATCCACTCCAGCGCCAGCGCCGCCGCGCATCGGCAAGCAGGGCGATCCCTGCGTCATGGTCATCTTCGGTGCGGCCGGCGATCTCACCGGACGTATGCTGATTCCCGCGCTCTACAACCTGGCGCGGGCCGGATTGCTTTCTCACGATTTCGCCGTCGTAGGCGTGGCGCGCACGCAGTTATCGAATGACGAGTTTCGAAAAAAGGTCCACGACGACGTCAAGGCCTACTGCGGGGAATGCGTCGAGGACGAACTTTGGGCGTGGTTCACCAGCCGCTTCTACTACTTCACCGGAGATTTCGGCGACGACAAGTTATATCCGCAACTTAAGGACTACCTCACGAAGGTCGATCAGCAGCACTCGGCACACCAGAATTTCTTTTATTACCTCGCGACCGCACCCAGTTTCTTTGGCCCCATCGTTCAAAAACTATCAGCCGCCGGATTGATGGAACAGAACAACAGCCACTGGCGGCGGGTGGTCATCGAAAAACCCTTCGGTCACGACCTGGAATCCGCCAAGACGCTGAACCAGCAACTGCTGAAGGAAGTCGACGAAAAGCAGATCTATCGCATCGACCACTATCTCGGCAAAGAAACCGTGCAGAACATCATGGCGTTCCGCTTCGCCAACGGAATCTTTGAGCCCGTCTGGAACCGCCGCTACATCGACCACGTGCAGATTTCGGTAGCGGAAACCGTTGGCGTGGAAGGTCGCGGAAGCTATTTCGACCACGCCGGCTCGCTGCGCGACATGGTACCCAACCACATCATGCAACTCATCAGCCTCACCGCCATGGAGCCGCCGATTTCCTTCGACGCCAACGCGGTGCGCGATGAGCAGGCGAAGATTCTCCACGCCATTCAACCCACAAGTGATGAGGAAGTCCTGACCCGCAGCGTGCGCGGTCAGTACGGCGACGGGACCGAAGACGGTAAGCGGGTTACCGCCTATCGCTCCGAACCCGATGTCCCGCCCGATTCGCGCACCGAAACCTTCGTCGCCATGAAATTGCTCATCGATAACTGGCGCTGGGCCGACGTCCCCTTCTACCTTCGTACGGGCAAGCGGATGCCGGTGCGTAACACTCATATCGTGATACAGTTCCGACGGGCGCCCTTCGTTCTGTTCCGCGATACGCCGGTCGAACACCTGATGCCCAATCAACTAGTGCTGCACATTCAACCGGAAGAAGGAATCTCGCTGCAATTCGCGGCCAAGGTTCCCGGTCCGGTCATGCGTCTGGGCACAGTGGATATGAACTTCGAATATCAGGAATATTTTGGCAAGCAGCCTTCGACCGGTTATGAACGGTTACTGCACGATTGTATGATCGGCGATCAAACCCTGTTTCAGCGCGCCGACATGGTTGAAGCCGGCTGGTCGGTGGTCAATCCTATGCTCGATCTGTGGAAGGCGCTCCCGCCTCGCAACTTCCCCAACTACGCTTCCGGCACCTGGGGACCGAAGGAGGCCGACGAACTGCTGGAACGCGACGGCCGCCGCTGGAGGAATTTCGAGAAATGATCCTGGCCGGCGACATTGGTGGTACCAACGCTAGGCTGGCTTATTTTCAACCCCAGAACGGGCATCTGCGCCTGGTCTCGGAGCGCACTTTCCCCAGCCGCGAACACAGCGAACTCGGCGAAATTGTCACCGAGTTTGTTGGCTCTTCCAGCAGCAAGCCTGACGCAGCGTGCTTCGGCATAGCTGGCCCCGTGGTTAACGGCCGCGTCGAGACCTCGAACCTGCCCTGGGTGATCGAGCAATCGCGGCTAGCGAAACAGATTCATCTTCCGGCCACGCTGCTCATCAACGATCTCGAAGCCAGCGCCTGGGGCATCGGCGCGCTCGAAACCACCGACCTGGTTCCGTTGAATCACGTGAGCGGTCCCGCAGTCGGCAATCAGGCGGTCATCGCGCCCGGCACCGGCTTGGGCGAAGCTGGACTTTTCTGGGATGGAAGTCGCCATCACGTCTTCGCCTGCGAAGGCGGCCACTGCGATTTCGCTCCGCAAGGCGATTTGCAGATCGAGTTACTGCGTTTCCTGCGAGCGCGCTTCGGACATGTCAGCTACGAGCGCATCCTCTCCGGCCCCGGCCTGGTGAATGTTTATGAGTTTCTGCGCGACGCGGGATGCGGCAAGGAATCGGATGAGTTTGCCGTGCTTCTGAGCAACAGCGATCCCGCCGCTGCGATTTCACGGGCCGCTCTCGATGGTACCGAGCCTCTGGCGGAGAAGGCATTGGAATTGTGGATCGCCGTCTATGGCGCCGAGACTTCCAATCTGGCGCTGAAGACCATGGCGACCGGTGGAATTTTCCTGGCCGGCGGCATCTCGCCCAAAATTCTGCCCAAGCTGACCGGTTCCGTATTCATGGATGCATTCCACAATAAAGGCCGTCTCCGTCCCCTGGTAGAAGCAGTGCCGGTGCAGGTGGTCACCAACGAAAAAGCCGGACTACTGGGCGCGGCACGCTGTGCCGCCGTCCGCAGCAAGGGCTAAGCAGACATGATTATGCCGACGATCATGCCGATGAAGATGCTGACGAAAATTATGCTGAGATTATGCTGACGAAAAACGCAACCGCGTACAGCACCAACGTAAACGCACGCAGCACCGTCGTGAACGCGTGCAGCGCCAGCGCATACAGCACCGTCGAAGAGCGGCGCCTTCAGCGCCGCGTTCCGTGCACGGAAGTGATGCGGGCTTCAGTCCCCGTGGTCGCACTCCTGTCATCGCATCCATCCCTCAGCGCCCGGCTGAAGAACTGAGCCAAGTCCCGTGAGTTCCTCCGTCGAAATCCGAACCCTCACCACCCCGCAGGAGTTATTCTCCGCGGCGGCGGAAGAAGTCGTCAGCGCCGCCACTGACGCCGTGGCGCAACGCGGCCGCTTTACCATCGCTCTCTCCGGCGGATCAACCCCAAAGGGCTTGTTCAACCTTCTCGCCACCAACGCGCTCACGGTGCTGCCCTGGGACCGCATGTTCTTTTTCTGGGGCGACGAGCGCCACGTGCCGCCCACCGATCCCGACAGCAACTACCGCATGGCGGACGAGACCATGCTGTCCAAAGTTCCGGTGCCGCCGGGAAATGTGTTCCGAATGGCAGCAGAGAATCCTGACGCAGCAGCCGTTGCGGAAGACTATGAAAAAACGCTGCGGAAGTTTTTCGCGCTCGAACCCGGACAATTCCCCCGCTTCGACCTGATCCTTCTCGGCATGGGCCCGGACGGCCATACCGCTTCGCTCTTTCCCGGCACCGCCGGACTACAGGAGAAATCGCGCCTGGTCATCGCCAACTGGGTCGAAAAGATGAAAACCAGCCGGCTCACCTTCACTCTGCCGGTTCTGAATGCGGCCCGTTGTGTAGCGTTTCTGGTCAGCGGGACCGACAAAGCCGCCGTGCTCCGAACCGTGTTGGAAGAGGATGTCCCCGCCGAGCAATATCCCGCAAAGCTGGTTCGACCGACGGATGGAAAGCTGATCTGGTTAGTCGATCGGGCCGCGGCCAGCGAACTTTCAAGCAAGAAGTAAGCTTTGGGAAAGCCTAGCCCCGCCAGTCGCCAATTTCCTTCAAACCCTTGCCGCGGGCATGTTCGAACAAGCGGACGCGATGGCGGGAGTGTTCAAACTCGTGGATGTCGGCCCAGACCTCGGCTTGCCAGCCCTTCTCGTGGGCGGACGATTCGCCGCAGGTCGCGCAGCGGGTATGCAGCGTGACCGGAATCGTCTCGACCCCCACTGGGGTGGCTCCCGGCAGTTCCACGAAGATGCAGCGCACTTCCTCGATCTCTTCGTTCGCGCCCAGGATGTGCTCATAACGCAGCAGGTATCCAAAACCGAGTTTCTTGGCCTCAGACTCGGCCTCGCCCCGGGTGTGAAAGGGACCGTACTCCGCCCGCAGTTGCTCGGTGGAGTCACACGCCATCCAGAAAATCTCTTTGTAGGCCATCGCTGCTTTCGCCCAGCCGGTTTCGCCCTGGGTCGCTAAATCTGGGTTCTGGGCTGCGAAGGCTGAGTTACTCGGGAGCCAACGTGCGCGCAGATCAGTTCACCTACGGCAATTCTGATGCCGTTGTTGGGCTTCCGGCAATCGATTGCAAAACATAGGCTTAGCAAAGCGTAGCCTCTTGCCGGCATGCCACCGCCATGAAACGTTTTGCAGAGTTTGGACGCAGCCAGCTCATAAGATGCGGTAAAGCAAGCATCGAACGGCGGAGATGCCGCCTGCATCTCCCCCCAGTTGACGCGTCCAGGGTCGATTTCATGCGACTGATGAATGCTGATTCCAGCGTATGCACTTCCCGGGCTGGCTCCCGGCTACTGATAACCGAGTGCTTGTTCGAACGGCATGCCGGGGCGCCCGGCCTCCGGCGGCCAGTTCGTCCCGCCGTGGCTGGCTACATACATGGCCAGTTCGAGCCGGCTCCAGACCCCCAGCTTATCGAAGGTGCTGCGCAAGTGATTCTTGATGACCTGTTCGCTGGTGCCGACGATCTTGCCGATTTCGCGGTTGGTCAGGCCTTGCCAGACCAGAATCGCGATCTGAATTTCTTTGGCAGTAAGGTGCTGGCTGGGCGTCATGATTGCATTTCCTCCTTGGTAAACATAGCGATGGCCAGCTTCACGCGCTTGCGCCCCTCGCGGATTCCGGCGCGCAGGAACAGCGTCCGCAGGTGTTGTTTTACGGTGCGCGGGCTGATGTTCAGCTGGCCCGCAATCTCTTTATTGCTGCAGCCCTGCACCAGCAGGTTCAAAACCTGCTGGTCGCGGGGGGTGACTTTGACATGGTCCAGATCGATCACGGTCGTATCCTCCTGCCTTGGCAATCCCATTCGCCTTCTGCTGTAGCACGGCTTTCGCCAATTCTTCGCATTCGCCGCGTGTCCAAGCTAAGTATTTAAGGGCAGGGTACTTAAGGGCGAAGACCGCCGTTTTCATGCGCCCTTCAGGAAGCCCGTGGTAGGCTAACCGTTCCATATCGGTCCCGTCGATTTGAACCAATGACTTACGTTCCCACCATACAGTCCGCGCATCTGGGCCGCCGGAGGCCAGCCGCAGCGCCCCCCTGCCAGAGCTTAGTCGCCCTAAGCTCCCCTTTTTCGTCAGTGACTTCCATCGCCGCCACGCTCCAAATTTCTGTTCCGGGTCGCCTGACTACCGGGCATCGAAGCGACCACCGCACCACCCAGAATTCGCCGTCCCTAATTGACCGGCGTGCGAACCCCTCGAATTCCATTTTGGGAACTCAGACAAGGGCGGCGGCAAGTTTTGCACAGGCCAGGCTGCCGTTGACCCTTTCATGCCCTGGCGGTAAGGGGCGATGATTGGGTTCATCTTAATAAGGCAGATCAGGATGAGGCTGATCGGGAAACTGATCCTCAGCATACCCGTCTTGCTTTGCCTGCCTGCCCTCGCCCAAGGCGGCCCACCCTATTACACCAACGATCCCGGCACGCCCGGCCCCTTCAATTGGGAGATCAATGTCGGCTACATGCCGTTTCTCTACAGCGATCAGTCGGTCTCCCACACCCCGGACCTCGACATCAATTTCGGGGTGGGCGAGCGCATCCAGCTCACCTACGAGAACGCGTGGCTGCGCGTCAATAATCCGGTTTCGCAGTCGCAACCCGGCCAGATCGGATCGGGCAAGACTGAATTCGGCCTGGGTCAATCCAATCCTGGAGTCAAATGGCGCTTCTACGACGCCGGAGAGTCTGGCCTATCCGTCTCGGTTTTCCCCCAACTGTTCCTCAACAACCCCAACGATGCCGTCCGCCGCGGCATCACCTCGCCGAGTAGTTCCTTCCTTCTGCCTGTCGAATTTTCACGGAAATTCGGCCCGGTCGATGTGGACTATGAACTCGGTTATCAGTTCGTTCACAAAGGACCGGACGGCTGGCTGATGGGCCTGGTCGTGGGCCACGAATTCACGAAAAAGTTCGAAGTGGACATGGAGCTTTATTCCCAGGGAACCTTCCATCCTTCCGAAAACCAGCCCACGATCGACTTCGGCGCGCGCTACAAACTCCACAGCCCGGTGATTCTGCTGGTCATGGCCGGACGCAGCCTGGAACCTGCGCGCAACAATCAGCCCTATTTCCTGGGATATTTCGGCCTGCAATTCCTCCTGCCACCAAAATCCTACAATCGCGAATGATCTGCGCCTGAGCCAGCCCTGCATTTCGGAATCTGATGAGACAGATCTGACGAGACGGATCTGACGAGACGGATCTGACGAGACAAAGCTAGTAGAGGCCGGCGATCCATGCCCCATCGTGTGGTTACCGAAGAGTGGTTCCCATGCCCTACCAGCACAGTGCGCTCCTAGAAGAACACTCGCCAGTCGGCACATCTGGCGGTAAACTAGGGGCAGATTAGAGGGCCTTCGCCTGCCGGGGAAGCCCAGGGGTTTTCGATACTTCGAAAGCTTCAGCCTCCGCCCGAACCACCTTGGCACTCTTGATTGCGCGGAGGCTATCGCAGGATTTTGCGCGGGAGTTTCGGTCGGAGTTGGCGAGATACTTGCACTGGAATCACCGCCTTTCGCCAGATATTCCAGCGCCATGGGACGGTTTCGCTGGTGGAAAAAGAAATCGTGTCCGAGGAAAAAGACAAACCAGTTTCAGACAAACCAGTTCTGGACGAGCAGACGCTCGCCAAGCTGCTGGAAGCGGCCTACGTTCTTCAGGAGCACAACCGCGAACTCCAGGAGATGGAACTTGGCCTCGACCTGAAACGAGACCAACTGGAAAGTGAAGAGCGATCCACCCGCGCCTCCCGTGATGCCACGCCCCAAACGGAGGCGGATCCGCCCGCTAGCGCCGATTACACCTCCACTCTGGCAGAAATCGTCGCCACCCAGCACCAGATTCAGGTTCGTCATCTGGAACTCGATCAGGCCATGTCTCTGGTCGCCGAACGCCTGACCCAGATCGCGCGCGCCAGCGGCGCTGCGATCGGCATCCTTGATTACAAGAAACTCGACGACAAGAAACTCGATGACGAGAGAGAGGCTAAGAAAGATAAGAAGAAAGACGACAAGAGAGACGGCAAGAAAGACGGCAAGAAACTCCGTTACCGCGTGACCGCCGGCCTCCTGACGCTGCCCGCCGGAACCGAAGTCCCCATGGAAAAGGCGCTCTGCCTCGCCTGCCTTCGGACCGGCCAGGTCTTGCGCTGCGCCGATGTCAATCCGGAATTCCTGCTTGATACCGAAGAGTGCCGGCGCCGCGGCATCCAGTCATTAATTGCGGTTCCAATTTTTCATGATGGCGGAGTTGCCGGCGGCTTGGAGCTGTACTACCCCACCACGCACGCCTTCACCGAACAGGATGTTCACACCTGCCAGCTCATGGCCGGACTGGTAACCGAAGCGCTGGCCCGCGACGAAGAAGTGAGTTTAAAAAAGTCGCTCGCCAGCGAGCGCGCCGTCATGCTCGAAGCTCTGGAAAAATTGAAGCCGAACCTCGCGGCTCTGGTGGACAAGCCCGGGGCTGTCGAATCGGCGGCCCGGTCCCGCGCGCCGGCAATCGCCGGATCGGCAGTCGCAGCATCGGCAGTCCCGGCATCGGCAGTCCCGGCATCGGCAGTCCCAGCATCAACTTCCGCCTCGATTTTTGTTTGCCGCAAATGCGGACACAAACTCGTCGGGGAGGAGCAGTTCTGCGGAAATTGCGGATTGCCGCGCGCCATCGTCTATGAAGCCCCCAGCATGCAGAGCCGAGAGGCATCGCTGCGGAGTCTGCAAGAGACAATGAGGCAGGAGGCGTTGAAGGCCGCGCCCGCGGAAGGCGTGCCGCACGAACCCGAGCACGAGCGGAAACGCGAGCCCAAGCGTGAACGCAAGAACGACCAGCTCGCGCTCGATATTCCCGAGCTTGGTATGCCCGAGCTTGATGTATCCGCAAAAGAAAAAGAAAAAGAAAAATCCGCTCGCCCGCCGTCGCGGACCCATTCTGATGCTATGCCATCCGAGAGGTCGCTGGCTGATACCCTGCAGGAAGAAATGCCAGAGCTTTTTGCGCCGGCAGTGCCGCTGCCTGACAGCCCGCCCGACCTCATTCGCTTAGGCGAGGCCCGCGCCAGCGCCGAGTTCGAGGACTCCATACTTGCCGATCTCGAAATAAATCTGGAAGCTGGCAGCGCGGGCGCGAAGGAAGACGTGGTCGCAGATGAGACCCTCGCGAACAAGATCGCCGCAGACAAAAATGTCGTAAACAAGCACGCCCTAAAAAAAGCCGGTCCGGGAAAGAGCGTTCCAGAAAAGAATACGGAACCGGAATCACAAGCTCTCGCAAAACCGGAACACACCGGAGCCTGGAGTTCTGCCGCGAACGCCCGCGACTTCCTGGAGCAACTCGCATCGGGCAAGCGTCCCGGAGCCTTGGCGCAGTTCTGGAATACGCGGCGCGGAGACATTTACCTGGTAATCGCAGTGATCCTGGTGGCCGTAGTCATTCGCTGGGGAATCTGGTCCAGTCATTCCGTCGGCGCCACGGGGAACGCAACTGCGGCCGCGGCCCACCGCAAGCCCGCTCCCGACGCCGATCTCTCCTGGTTCGACCGGACGCTCATCAGCCTGGGCTTGGCGGAACCGCCCGAGACTCCGGAATACAAAGGCAATCCTGAAACTCAAGTTTGGGTCGATCTCCACACCGCTCTCTACTATTGTCCCGGCGCTGATCTATATGGAAAGACTCCGAAGGGAAAATTCGCTTCCCAGCGGGATGCGCAGTTGGATCAGTTCGAGCCCGCGTATCGCAAGGCCTGCGACTGAGAATTGGCGAGTCTTAATTGCAGGATCTTATGGCGAATCAGGAGTTCCTCGCCGATCCTCCGGCAGTTCATTCGACAATCGTTTCATCTGTCGCTGTTTGATTTGACAACCCCAGACCGCCGGAGTGCAATCATATAAACAGGATTTGCCTGACCAATTCTTGATAGAACTGCTGGCCAGACTGGGGAACGCCGCTTGCCGCACCAAGACGAACATTCCGACGAAGCCACTATGCTGCCAGAACCTGATTTGAATCCTCTGCTCAATCCACTCCTCGGTCAGAATATGGGGCGCTGGGCGGAAGTCTATTTCACCAGTGCTCCGGAAAAGCGCGAGCAGGCGTTGCAGGATCTCTTGCGCGAATTGCAAGCCGAACACGACGCGCGCGAAGCTTCTCGTTCGGTCACAGAGCAAGCCTCCCAGTCAGCGGCGGAAAATGTGGCTGACGATGCGGGGATGCAGACCGCTCTGGTGCGCTGTCCCGCGTGCGGCCGAGAGAATCCTGCTACGCACCGATTTTGCGGCATGTGCGGCACGGCTGTGTGGGAGCGCAACACGGTAAACGATCCGCGTATGGCCGATCGTCACACCACGGATTTTATTGTCGCCGATCTTGACGCCGCCAAGCTTGACCTTGCCAAGTCTGACCCCGCTGATCTTGACCCTGTCAGCGTTGCGACTGAGGACCGGCTTTTCAAGTATCGCCGCGATGAGCCTGCTCGCCACGAATCTGCTGAGCACGAATCTGTTCCGCACGAACTTGCTCCGCCGGCGCCTGGCAACGTAGAGAGCGATCAATCGCGGTTCGCTACGTTTGAGAACGCACTCTTCGAATCGCCGATGCGCGCTGAATCTATACCGTCCTCTCGCGGCCGCGAAGACGCCTACCACGCCGATCAGACGATCCCGTTCCTCGACCCGGAGCCGGCTTCATCGTCCTATCGCGTTCCTCTCGTAATCACTCTGGCTGTTGTGCTGCTTGCTCTTGGCTATATCACGTGGCGCAGCATGCAAGCCGCCGAGAGTTCGCACGTCGCAGCGCCTGCCACGCAGTCTGCCATGTCGGCTCCGGTCCCGCCAGCCCCCCCCGCTCCAGCCTCCTCAACGACTGATACGGCAAAGATTGATACGCCAGATGGGGCCTCACCAGCCGGCGATCAAGCCGTTGCCCCGGCAAGCGAAGCGACGGACTCGACAAATGATTCGACAAGTAAGGCCGCGAGTCCGAAGGCACCGAATTCTCGAGCGGCGCAAACGACGTTGATCCCAAAGCAGAAGGCGCCAGTGGAAACTGTTTCGGGAAGCGGCGGCGAAGAACTCGCCACGGCGCAACGCTATCTCAACGGAGCCGCCGGTCAGGAACGCGACAGCGCTGAGGCCGCAAAGTGGCTGTGGAAGGCCATCGCCAAGCACAATGGCGAGGCCTCGCTCCTGCTCTCAGATCTCTACCTGAAGGGTGACGGAGTGGGAAAGAATTGCGATCAAGCGCGGGTATTGCTCGACGCCGCGGCAGTCAGAGGAGTGCCGGGCGCCGCAGAGCGGCTGCAACATCTTCAAGCTTTTGGTTGCTCGTGACTTGCTGAGTCAATCTTGCTGAGTCAATTCAGAAGCTCGCACTGCGGACCAGTACGAGAGCCTACTGAGTTGCCAGCATCGAGGGAATTCGGCGCGATTCATACCACAGCGCCAGTTCGACGCGATTCCAGAGTCCAAGTTTGTCGTAGATGACACGCAAGTAGTTCTTCACGACATGCTCGGTCGTCCCGATCTCTTCGGCTACTTCACGGTTTTTTAAGCCCGCGGCAACGAGTTCGATGACTCGCTGTTCACGTTCGCTGGGGACCCTTGTGCCATAACGCCCAATTGCAGACATGCTTGCCTCCGGTATAACAGGGTTGCGAGTTTCACTCGCTTGATACCGCCGGTAATTCCGAAACGGAGAAATAATCGATTGAAATGAGCTTTCACGGTCCGCCGCGCCATTTTCAGTTGGGCAGCAATCTCAGCGTTGTCACAGCCCTGCAAAAGTAGTTCGACAATCTGCTGTTCGCGCGGACCCAGTCGATGAGTCGGCTCATTCATCCGAATCTCCTTTCTGTTCGTACCTCTCGCATCGCCTCCGCGACCCGTGGATTCGCGTGGCTGAACCTTTCTAATTTTCATAGCAACCACATTGCCACCTTGAGACAATTTCTGTCAGTGACGCATGAACAACAATTTCCACAGCCACTTGCGGACCATCGCACCGCGATCCCGAAACCTGGAGGCTCGCCCCGCAGAAAGTGAGCAAGTTCGCCGGGTGAGCGATTTTCCGCTGCCTGAGCGCCCCAAAACACTCTGAGACTGCCAAAATCAAGCGCCATCGTGAAAAACTGTACCCGGGCAGCTGCTTATTCTTGTTACATTTTTGTTACATCTTAAAGTTGACCGTAACCATCCAATACGTCGACTGGCTAAAGCAGCAGCAGAACGGCCCGGCCAGCTCAGGTGAACCCCTTAGGCGAAACTCCCTTTCGTCGGGGAACCCTCGGGCACAAATTACACGATTTCCTGTAACCCTTTCCCTTCGTATTAGTTTCTGCGAAAAGTTCGAAATCGGCTGTGGTCGGTCGATTCGGGGCCATCACTTCGGGAACCGATGCGCCCTTGCTCTGAATTGCTTTAAACTGGATTGCTTAAGCTGGCATGACCGTGCAGAGTGACTTACGCGATGAACATTGCCGGATGAACATTGCCGACGCTGCATTTCACCTCGAGACGCAGACCACTCTCCCTGACGATGAAGTCCATCTGTGGCGGGTCGACCTGGCCGTCGTGGCCCAGGGACAAGGAGAACAGCGATGGCAGCAGATCCTTTCCGCGGATGAACGAACGCGGGCCGCTCGTTTTCATTTTCCGAAGGACCGCCAATACTTCACAGCGACGCGAGCTTTATTGCGGATAATCCTCGGAAGCTATGTTGGTTGCGATCCACCAGAACTCGTCTTCCAATACTCGGCGAGAGAAAAACCATCTTTGAATCGGACTCCGCATCCGACTTCATCCCTGTCCGGGAGCCAGGTGGAGTTCAACGTTTCCCACTCCGGGGACGTCGCGCTGCTGGCCTTTTCGAGAGCTCGCTCACTCGGCGTCGATGTAGAACAACTTCGCGAGAATTGCGATCACGCAGCGATTGCGCGTCGGTTCTTTTCAGAACAGGAACAAACTCAACTCGCGGAGCTCCCACCGTCAGAGCGGCATCTCGGTTTCTACCGCTGTTGGACTCGAAAGGAAGCGTACATCAAAGCTCAAGGAGCCGGCCTCTCGCTCCCTCTCGACCAGTTCGATGTCTCCTTAAAGCCCGGAGAACGAAATGCCCTGCTTTCCACCCGGCCGGACGAGACCGAAGCTGCGCAATGGTCCTTACAGGAAGTACCGGCTGGCGAGGGATACGTCGCGGCTCTGTGCGTTCGCGGCCACGGATGGCGCCTCAAGCTTTAGCTTTGATCTGATCGCAGCTCACCGCTCAGCTCACCATGCGGCCGAAAAACGGACTGTGCAAGACCTTGCATACTCCGGCCGAGAAGAAGCCGAGAAGAAAAAGCCGCTCCCTCGTGCGCAACACTTTGCATATCCGCCGAGGCATACCGGCGGTGCCTCCCGGAAAAATTCGATACCTTACCCTTTATCCTTATCAATTTACAGTACAATTACCAAAACCTCTGCGGCATGGCACTTGCTTGCAGTTAAGACACTGAAACTTGTTGATGTAACCTGGGGCCAATCAGAATCGTTGGCCCGCAATAAATTGATCGTCTCTCGTTAGCCATGTCCCCCCATTAGCCGGTCCGGAAGTCTCCATTGATTCCTTACTGCGAAACGTTATTTAAGAGACGCGGAATTTACACGACTCGATTCCAAATCGACGAACCAAATCAACGAACCTGGGAGGTTCACGCAATTGTCTGCTTCGACTAGTCATTTAATTTCTCCGCACGGCGGCGAACTTGTTAATCTCATCGCTTCCTCTGAAAAAGCCGCTGAACTGAAAGCCCACTCCCGCGAGTGGCCATCCTGGGACCTTACTGCCCGTCAAGTCTGCGATCTTGAATTGCTCATGAGTGGAGGCTTCTCTCCCTTGCGCGGCTTCATGACCAAAGCCGACTACGAAGGCGTCTGCCACAACATGCGCCTGGCCAGCGGAATCCTCTGGCCCATGCCGATTACGCTCGATGTCACGGAAGAGTTCGCCAAGAAACTCACGGCCGGCAGCAGCAAAGTCGCGCTGCGCGACGCCGAAGGCGTCATGCTCGCCGTGTTGCACGTGGAAGAAGTCTGGCAGGCCGATCGTGCCGCCGAAGCCAAGGCCGTATTTGGCACGACCAGCAAGGCTCATCCCGGAGCCAACTATGCGATGAATCTGTCGAACCCGTGGTATGTGGGCGGACGCATCGAAGGGCTTCAAGGTCCATCACATTACGACTTCCGCACCCTGCGCCTCACTCCGGCGGAGTTGCGCGCTGAGTTCGTCCGTCTCGGATGGCGCCGCACCGTTGCCTTCCAGACGCGGAATCCTATGCACCGCGCCCACGTGGAACTCACCTTCCGCGCGGCCAAGCAAGTCGAAGCCAACCTGTTGATTCATCCCGTAGTCGGGATGACCAAGCCCGGCGACGTGGACTACTACACCCGCGTGCGCTGCTACCAGTTGCTGAGTTCGAAATATCCGCAAGGCACGCAGAAGCTTTCGCTTCTGCCTCTCGCCATGCGCATGGGCGGACCGCGCGAGGCCATCTGGCACGCGTTGATTCGCAAGAACTACGGCTGCACTCACCTCATCGTGGGCCGTGATCACGCCGGACCAGGCTCCGATCCCGAAACCAAGAAGCCTTTCTACGGCCCATACGAAGCCCAGGAAGTTTTCAAGAAGCACGAAGCCGACATCGGCGTCACCATGGTGCCTTTCAGCATGATGGTGTACCTCGAAGACGAAGACCGCTACGTTCCTGACGATGAAGTCAAGAAAGGCGACAAGGTTCTGAACATCTCCGGCACCGAACTGCGCGATCGGCTGAACGAAGGCCGCGACATTCCTGCGTGGTTCACCTACCCGGAAGTTGTCCAGGAACTGCGTCGCAGCTTTCCGCCACGCGCCAAGCAGGGTGTGACCATCTTCTTCAGCGGACTCTCGGGCTCGGGCAAGTCGACAATCGCCAATGTGCTGATGACGAAGTTCCTGGAAGTCGGCGGGCGTCCGGTAACTTTGCTCGACGGCGACCTGGTACGTAAAAATCTGTCGTCGGAGCTCGGATTCTCCAAAGAACATCGCGACATCAACATCCGCCGCATCGGTTACGTTGCTTCGGAAATCACCAAGAACGGCGGCATCGCGATTTGCGCTCCCATCGCGCCCTATGATGCGACCCGCAAACACGTGCGCCAGCTGATCGAGCCCTACGGTGGCTTCATTCTGGTGCACATCGCCACTACGGTCGAAGTCTGCGAGCAGCGCGACCGCAAGGGCCTCTACGCCAAAGCGCGCGCCGGTATTCTGAAGGAATTCACCGGGATCTCCGATCCCTACGAAGTTCCAACGGATGCCGACGTAACCATCAACACCGGTGAACTGTCAGCCGAAGAAGCCGCGCAGGAGATTATTCTGCACCTGGAGCGGGAAGGCTTCATCGGCGTAAATAAAGCGGGAGAGTAAGTCTAGAGAGTAAGTCTAGTAAGACAGGCGGGAACCGACTATGCCAGTGATCGCAATCAAAATTCTGGTTGGCTTTATCGTGGGCGTCCTCATCGGAATGACCGGAGTGGGGGGTGGTGTTCTCATGCTCCCCGTTCTGATCTTCGGCTTGGGTTATTCGCCTATCGTGGCAGTCGGTTCCGATGCTCTATTCCAATTCTTCACCAAAATCCCGGCCGGACTGCTCCACATGAAAAATGGAACGGTCCGCCGGAAAGTCGTCCTCGCGTTGGCGCTGGGAAGCATTCCCGGCTCGTTCGCTGGAGTCAAACTGCTGGTCTTCATCCGTCTCCTCTACGGAAACGGGGTGAATACTTTTATCAAGATGGCAGTCGGTGTACTGCTCCTCGTGATTCCGACGATGCTGCTCCTCCAGAAAAACATCGAAGAGCGAATCGCGAATCGTGAGCCGTCCATGAAGGGTTTCGCAGGGATGGCACTCATCGGCCTCACCGTGGGTTTCGTCGTGGGCATGACCTCGGTCGGTTCGGGCAGCATTATCATGATGCTGCTCCTCTTGTTCTACAGCTTCCCGCCCAAGATCAATGTCGGGACTGACGTGGTGCATGCGGTCATACTCTTCGGCGTGACGGGGTGGCTTCAGTTCAGGGCGGGTAATGTGGATTCCAGACTGGTAGTCGCGCTCTTGATCGGCTCCATTCCCGGAGGCTTGATTGGTTCGCATCTGGCCACGCGAGTCCCTATGCTCTGGCTGCGCCGCATGCTATGCGCTCTATTGTTGATTACGGGCGCTCGCATGTTGTGGCCCGCTTAACAATTACTTCCAAGGATTGCATGACTTCTGCCTATTCGGACATTCTCGCCCGCATTGAAGCTGGCATTGAAGCCTCCCGTGCGGTCTTCGCGCGTTTCACTCCGGGCGCGGTCGAAACCGAATACAAAATTAGTCACGACCCGGTAACCGAAGCCGATCGCGCCGTCGACGCCGTTCTGCGCCAGAACCTGCTGCGCGACGGCGAAGGCTGGCTCTCGGAAGAAACTGTCGACAATCCCTCCCGCCTCGGCAAAGAACGCGTCTGGATCGTCGATCCTCTCGATGGCACGCGTGAATTTGTGAAAGGCCTGCCCGAATTCTGCGTCTCGATCGGCTTCGCCGAAAACGGCAGGCCCGTGGCAGGGGGAATCTACAATCCCGCCACGCAGGAAACTTTCCTGGGAGCGATCGACACCGGCGTGCTCTACAACGGACAGCCCTCGCGCCCCAGCCAGCGCACCACGCTCGACGGAGCTCTCATCCTCGCCAGCCGCAGTGAGGTCAAGCGCGGCGACTGGAAGCCGTTTGAGAACGGCTCCTTCAAAGTTCAAGCGATGGGTTCCGTCGCCTACAAACTGGCTCTGGTCGCGGCCGGCCTCGCCGACATTACTTTCACCCTGACGCCGAAGAACGAATGGGACGTAGTGGCCGGCGCCGCCCTGGTGCTGAGTGCAGGCGGCTTTGTCAGCACCCTGGGGAAAACCGATCTGACCGCGAATCGCCGTGACCCGCTGTTGTCAGGCTTGCTCGCCAGCGGCCCCTTCCTGAAAGACCCACTGCTTGCCCTGGTCGAGCCGCAACTCAAGCTGACGACGTCGCAGTAGCCCGCTAAGCAGCCCAACCTCACGTAGCAACGGACGCATTCGTCCGTCCCGCCAGCGCGCAGACAAATCTAACCACTAAACGATGATTGAGAGGTTAGGCAGTCGCTGCCAGCACGGAGTACAGAAAGACCCGCTTCGGGTGCGGGTTTGATCCCGGACTAAGAGACAATTCTCAGTCCGCCGCGACATCCTTGGGCGCGTCCGCTTGGGCTGCGTCCGCTTCCTGGCGTTTCACGGTGCGGTTCGAGGGCAAGCCGGCGTCGCGAATCTTGTACAGCAACGCCCGGTAGCTGATGCTCAGCGCGCGCGCCGCCTGCTTGCGGTTCCAGTGGCAGTTCTGCAGAACCTTCAGAATGACTTTGCGCTCCAGCTCGCGCACCGCCTGCCGGGTCAGCTTCTTCAGCGAAATCTGCCCGTCGACGGGAATCTCCGTGTTGAAGAAATCCGTAGGCCGCGGCGTCAGGTCGGACGAGATCACGTCTTCATTGCCCAGAATCACGTAGCGCTTGATCAGGTTTTCCAGTTCGCGGATGTTGCCCGGCCAGTGGTACTTGCGCAGCTGGGTCATCAACTCGAGCGACAGCGCACGCGCCCGGCAATTGTATTTCCGGTTGTGATAATCCAGAAAATACGCCACCAGCTCAGGAATATCACTGGCCCGCTCGCGCAGCGGAGGCAGATGAATATTCACCACGTTGATGCGGTAGAACAGATCGGAACGGAATGTTCCGTTTTCGATTTCCTGCTCAAGTTTGCGGTTAGTCGCGCACACCACGCGCACTTCAACTTTTTTATCTTCCTGCGCGCCGATCCGGCAGAACTGGCCATCCTGCAGCAGCTGCAGCAGCTTGGACTGCAGCGACATATCCAGCTCGGAAATCTCGTCCAGAAACAGCGTGCCGCGATGCGCCATTTCAACGCGCCCCGGCTTCATGCCATAGGCGCCGGTGAACGCGCCTTTTTCATAGCCGAATAATTCGCTTTCGAGCAGAGTGCCCGGAATCGCGGGGCAATTCACCTTCACCCATGGCCCAGTACGCCACGGCGAGGCCGCATGAATCATGCGCGCAATAATGTCTTTGCCGGTGCCGCTCTCGCCCTGGATGAGCACTGGAACGTTGGCGCTGGCCAGCTTGTTCAAGCGGTCGCGCACCGCCTGCATCGCCTCGGTACGTCCAAAAACAATGGCGTCAGGCGGCGTCTCCCCCAAAGGCTGAGCAAGCGTATTCAGAGTGCTGGTTGTCATATTGGGCTTACCAGTTGGCTTTTACCTTAGGGGGGAAGTGCGTTAAGCTGCACCTGGAAAGCCAAAAGCATCCGGGCCCGATGCGGACCACTCAAATCTAGCTTATGTGGTTGAACGGTATCAACTTACCAAAGAGCCGGACGGGCGCACGCAGGTAATCCGGGAATGGTGTCTACGGTAACACTTTCGGTAGGGTGATGCGCAAACATTTTCACACGGCAGAAGCGATTTTCCGTCCCCGGCCATTTGAGTTGGCGCTGGAGCCGGACCGGGAGTTCCCTGCCAGCAGCAGCGGACGCGCGAACTTGAGGCCCAGCAGGTAGTAGCCCTCAGCGGGAGTGCTGCGCAGCGCCTTAGCCCGCAGGCTGCGGGAAGCCTTCGGCAACAGCGCCAGCGCCGCCACGGGAGCGCTGGGAATTTCCAGCCGGAGCTGCGCGACTGCAGGCAGGAGCCGCCGGATCGCCACCAACATTCCGCCCGCGCTCACGTTCAGCGCAGTTGCAAATTCCAGAACTTCCTGGCCGTTCGTGTCGCGGCAACGAACGAAAACCGGGATGGCAAGCGGCAACCGGGTCCACTTCCGACGCTCGGTGGTGTTCGCAGCTCCCATTCTCGCCCCGTTCATGCAGACCTCTCCAGCAGCGGTTGAACCCTGCGTAAGGAGCATCTGAGGGGCCAAATATCAGGCAAAACGCGGACAGAACCATGAGAGAACACTAAGTTGCCACCATCCGCGACCGAAGAACCTCCCGGAAAGCATAATCTTCCGGTTACTTTGTTCGCTTTTCATTCGATCACGAAAATGCTCGCAACCCTCGCCTGAAACTCGCGAAAGTGCAAGCTTTTGCTACACTTGGGTAATTCCCGTGCATTTTCCGTTGACAACAAATTGCGCCTGACATACGATTTCGTTACCGGCACTCGTCCTTGAGAGGGCGCGTGCAGTTTCCCTCCCCGTTTAACCTGTGGTTTTCCAAAAATGGCCTCTGTCCACAAGAACACGTCTGTTTCTGGCGCGGCAGGTACTTTGCAGCCTCTGCCCCTTACGGCCGTCCATCCCGACGGCGATGTGCCCAGTCCGGAAAATTTGCTGCCGGAGTACAAAGAACTGCGCGAACGTTTTCAGCGCACCACCAACGCTCTGGCGTCCGCGGCCCACGACCTCAAGACTCCGTTGTCGATCATGAACGGCTATGTCGAGTTGCTGCAGAATGAGAAACTGGGTTCGCTCAACGACCGCCAGCGCGAAGTCCTGCGCGACATGCAGGCCAGCGGCAAACGTCTGCAGCAGTTCATTCAGGATTTCCTGACGTACAGCGCGCTTGAAACCGGCGGCTTGCGCATGCAGTTCGAGCCCGGCAACATCAATGATTGCCTGTCGGAAGTGTGCCGCATGTGGTCGAATCGTTTTCAGGAAAAAAGGCTGGCGCTCTATTTTCTGGCCAACGACAAACTTCCAGTTTTTCCTTTCGACACGCCGAAGCTGGAGCGCGTCATTTCGAACCTGCTGGAAAACGCTTTTAAGTTCACACCGGAAGGCGGAACTGTGTGGCTGCATGCCGAGCCGCACATGTGGGAGCGCCGCGCCGCCGCGCTGCCTTCGTCTGCCGAGCGCCGCCGCCAGAACGTGACGCATCCCAACTCGGTGAGGGTCAGCGTTTCCGATACCGGGCCGGGCATCCCCGCCGAATTTCATCTGGAAGTGTTTGACGATTTCTTTCGCCTTCCCGGCACCGAAGCGAAAGAGGGCATGGGGTTAGGTCTCGCCATCGCGCGCCGCCTGGTGCAGGGCATGGGCGGCAAGATCTGGGTTGAGAGCGATGCCGGCGCAGGCTGCAAGTTCTCTTTCCTGATTCCGTTTAAACCGGTTCCAGCCGCCGCCAGCAAGGGGAAAACTCGATGAAGCCAACCGCCAAGATCCTGCTGGTCGACGACGAACCCGGGATGTTGCGTTACATCAAGACGCTGCTCGAAGTCGACGACTACAAAGTCGAAACCGCGACCACCGGCGAGGAAGCCTTGCAGCGCGTGGAAAAAGGCCTGCAACCCGATCTCGTATTGCTCGATGTGCTCATGCCCGGCATTGACGGCCTGGAAACGCTCGAGCAACTGCGGCAGCTGCAGCCCGGCGTGAAGGTCGTGATGTTGTCTTGCGTGAACGATACGCGCAAAGTCGTGCACGCCATGAAATTGGGAGCGCTCGACTATCTGACCAAGCCTTTTCAGAAGGCCGAACTCGACGCCGTTATCGATCTCAGCCTCGGCCTGGGAAAACAGACTTACAACGGTGAAGTCGAAGAGCTTTCCGACGATGTCTTCTTCATCGCCGCCAGCCCGCAGATGCGCAAGATCCGCTCGCAAGCTGCGCTGGTGGCCAACGTCGACATCCCGGTGCTGCTGCTGGGCGAGAGCGGCACGGGCAAAGAAGTGCTGGGACGATTGATTCACAAGCTTTCGCCGCGCGCCCATCGCACCTTCCTGAAAGTGAATTGCGCCGCCGTTCCCGCTGACCTGCTGGAGAGCGAACTGTTTGGCTATGAGCCGGGCGCTTTTACCGGCGCGACGCATGCCAAGCCGGGAAAATTCGAGCTGTGCAACAAGGGCACGATTCTGCTCGACGAAATCGGCGAGATGCCTCCGCTGTTGCAGGCGAAACTTCTTCACGTATTACAAGACCAGCAGTTTTCGCGGCTGGGCAGCCGGTCCGTGATCAAGGTTGACGTGCGCATTCTGGCCGCGACCAACATCAACATTCCAGAGGCACTGGCCAATAAGCGTTTGCGCGAAGATCTTTATTACCGCCTGAATGCCTTCACCATGCAGATTCCGCCGCTGCGCGAGCGCAAGGAAGAAATTCCCATCCTGCTGAAGCATTCGATGACGCGCATGGCGGAGCGTTACGCGCGCGCGCCGCTGCCGCTGTCGCCGGCGCTGTTGCAGGCCTGCCAGAACCATTCCTGGCCGGGCAATCTGCGCGAGCTGAATAACTTCTTGAAGCGCTACCTGATTCTGGGGGATGAGAACCTGGCGGTGAGCGAACTGATACCCAGAAATGACGGCAATGGCGGAAGTTCCGGAGATTCTTCGTCCCGCGGAACGGAGCCGGGTGGATTGAAGTCCCTGGCGCGCACCGCCAAGGATGAAGCCGAAGCGCAGGCCATTATGCAGGCTCTGGAACAGACCAACTGGAACCGCAAGCAGGCCGCGGTGATTCTGCAGATCAGCTACAAAGCTCTGCTGTACAAGATCCGCCAGTATGGGATCGCCGACGCCAAAGCACACCACAAGCTGTCGGCGGGCGCGTAGCTTTCTCGTCCGATGTCATTCTGAGCGCGGCGACAGCAGGGCGAGGAACCTTACGCCGTCCTACGCTGTAAATGCCGTGGACAGGAGCGCGAACGCTTTACCTAGTCGGGCACTCCACGCATCCGTACAACCGATGTCCGGGCTTCGTAAGGTCCCGCAGGAGCGCTTCTCGCGCTCCTGCGGGATGACATCGATCGTTTGAATCGGGATGGCTGCTACGGATTACTGAACCAGCAAAGTGATGGAAACGCTCTTGGTGTCGCTGCCGGAGGTGCCTGTGACGGTGATGGTGTACTTCCCGGCAGGTGTGCCGCTCACCGGTGCTTGCGTGTTCTTGGTGCTGCAAGCCGGAAGCAGAAGCAGCATGAAGAGAGCGCAGAGCATGCCGATCCCCAGGATGCGCCGCCGTCCCTTGCCTCCAACTCCAACACCCAGCAAGGTGAGTCCCGGAAACGCCAGCCAGACCGCGTAGAAGTGTCGAGTGAGCAAACTGGTGGTGGGAGTTGTCACCGGCCGGGCCGTCGTGGTGATGTTCAGCGTGGATGATCCGGGACCCAACAGAGACACCGGGCTGTTGGTAAAGTTGCAGGCTGCGCCCGTGGGCAAGCCGGTGCAGGCCAGCGTGATCTTCGAGGAATACACGGGCTGCGGCGTCAGCGTGACCTGGTAGGTGGCAGTTTGACCAGCCGGTACGGTGTTGTTCGCGGGACTGACTCCGAGCGTGAAGTCGCCCATCTGCGCATTGACCACGGTCTGCGCCAGTACGGTGTTTCCCGCCCCCGTCGCCTGCACCGAGCCGCCATTGAACTGAGCTTGACTCCCGGTGCTGTTCGGTTGGGGCGTCAATACAATGGTCACGGTTGCCGTCGAGCCCGACTGCAACGTTGGAAGGGTACAGCTGATATTGACGTTGGTCGAACCCCCGGCGCAGGTGCCGGAATTGACGCTGGCGGAAACAAAGGTGAGCGGCACACCTGTGTTGAGAGGATTTAGATTGTCCAGAATCGTAATGTTAGGGGCGGCGTCGGGACCGTTGTTGGTTACGGTGTAGGTGAAGGTTGCCTGATTCCCGGCGTCGACAAAGGTCTGGCTCGTGCCCAGCGTCAGAACTCCAGTCAGCGTCAAGCTGAACTTTGATCCCAATTGGGTCACAAAGGCGTCATAGCCGCCATTGTTCGTCGCTTCCAACGGCGTGTTCACTTGCAAGGTGGTCGAATTAGTATCGCCGGCAAAGTAGGCCGTCTGGTTCACATCGAGCGTAACGCCCGTCCCCTCGGTGAATACCGTCGCACCGTCGGTGCTGGCTCCGCCAAAATAGTTGGCCCACGAACCGTTGGTCTGGCCATTCAGTGCAGCGGTGTTCAGGCGGGCCATGAACGCATCCTGGGCCCCGGTAAGTGTGCTCTGAATGGGGTTGGACAGCGGAAAAATCGGGAAATCTGTCGACTGCGTCCAGCCCGTCACCAGGGCGCCGCTGGCGGAATCCACCGCGATGGCCAGTCCGGCTTCGTTGGCACTTCCTCCCAGGTAGGAGAAATAGTTGAGCGAGACGTTGTTTTGAATGGTAGTGGTCGAGGGCGCGGGGTTGCTCAGACGCGCCACAAAGGCATCGTTGGGGTATGGCGCAACCCCGGCCGGCTGTGTGCAGGCGGTGCCGACCGCGGGATTGACCGGCTGGTCCAGGCAGCTTTGATACGCCGCGGAAGTATTCAGCGTCGCGATCGCCGTGTTGATGTCGGTGGAGTTCGTGGTTCCGACGATATATATGTTAGCCGCGCCGGTATCGAGCGCAATGCCCGACCCCCCGTCGCTTCCGGTGCCGCCCACATACGTCGACCAGATCAGTTGTGCGCCCTGAGGAGCATTGGGATTGAGCTTGGCCGCGAAAGCGTCGGAGAAGGTGGGAGTGTATGCCGACGTATATGTACACGACGGAGGAGTGACGATGACGACCGGAGGCGCCTGATCCAGACACGGCTGGTAAGCATTCAGGATGGGAAAGTCGGTGCTGCTGCAGCCCGAGCATCCGGTATACAGAAAGTTCGTGGTGCCGGTGAAGTAGACGTTTCCGTTGGTATCGACGGCGATGCCACCGCCCACCGCGACCGGCGCGGTTGTGTCGAAGTTGCCTCCACCGAAATAAGTCGAGTAGGCAATGCTGCCGGTTCGGGGAGCGTTGGTGTTGACCTTGGTCACGAAGAACTGAATGGGAGCGCGTGGCGAAATCTGATAAGGCAGCGCCTGCGGAAGAGTGCTCGCCGGAAATTGGTCGGTGGTGGTCCCGGCGTCAGTGGAGGTGGTGGTTCCAGTGACATACATGTAGCCGGATGCGTCAATCGCCATTCCACTCGCGATGTCAGTGCCGTTGCCGGAGAGGTAGGACGAATACTGGAGCGTGCTGAAGTCCGCTAGCAATTCGGTGACAAATACGTGAGTGCCCGGAACCTCCGGCGTGGACTGGTAAGCATTGGTCGCGGTAGTCGGAAAGTTGCTGGAAGAAGTCGTGCCCGCGACAAATGGATCGCCCGCGCTGCCGACGCTGATGTCAACCGGGGTATCGGTTCCATTGCCTCCCAGGTACGTCACATAGGCGAGAGACGCCGGATTTGAGCCGAGCGTCGGAGTGATTTTTGCGATATAGACGTTCTGGGTCGCCCCTGTGGCGAGCGTCGCCTGAAACACCGCATTAAGCGAGGAAGCCGTCGGCAGATTGGGCGAGGTGGTCGATCCCGTGAGGTAGATGTTGAAGCTGCCGTCGACCGCAACCGAAGTGGCGAGTTCGTTTCCGCTGCCGCCGAAGTAGGTTGAGAACGTCAGGATGGGGTCGATGACCAATTCGCGCGAGTGGTCATAGGGTCCGATGGCGAATCCCGCACGGTTGGCGCCCCGCAGCACGAAGCTGCCTTCGACCGGCTGCTGGCGGCCGGCAATCTCCTGGTAGACCCGCGGAGCCTGCAGCTGCAGGCTGCTACCCGCGCTCTCGCTCTCAATGATCAGAGCGCCGTCTTTGAGTGCCAGCTTTTTCGCGCCGTTGAATTCGAGTTCGGCCTGCGCGGGATCGGAGCCGGGGGCAACTTGAAAGTCGTATTCGAGCCGACCTTGATTTCCGTAGAAAACCAGATTGATTCCGGGATAAACATTTTCGTAACGCACCCGGGCAAACTGCGGGATGCCATGCCGCCACTTCGCCGGATCGTTTCCTAGAAAGTAACTGCTCTTGCCCGGAAGCAGATCGGCGCCAGTAACATTGGCGTTGGGATTGGCTCCGGCCAGCTTCATCTGGAGAGAGTCGACGCGCGTCAATGACGCTGTGTGCCTCATGGGCGACTTTGACGTATTCGTCTTCGCGCGTGCTTCCTTCGAAGGGCTATCGGAAACCATGCTCAGAATGGCGCCCTCGGAGCCGAGAAACAGGCTGTAGCCCGATCCACGGCTTACAAACTTGGCGCGGGGGTCGGCAGGGTCGAGATTTCCCTGGCCTTGATTCGGCTCGAAAATCAGCGGCAGACCGGCGAACAGGGAGCGCGCCTGCGATTTCAATTCCGCGGCGTCTGGTCTCGGTGAACTCTGGGCGGTCGCCAACAGGCCCGGCAAAATGGCTGCCTGAGCGTCATGCGCTGGAGTCGCGATGGCTGCAGTATGGCCCGCGGCGTTCGCGGCGGTTTGGCGTGAGCGGGAACCCCACCCGAGAAATGCGCATCCTGCCGTCAACAGCACCAGCCCTGCGGCCAGAACACGAACTCGTACCACGGATGTTCCCAACCAACGGCGCTCTACGTTCACTCGTTCCTCCGATGCAGTGAAACTATTATTATTTCGATCTTAAGATTGCTTCGACCGCGCTTACTTCGATTGTTCCCGCTCGCGTCTCGCTCACATCATTCCCGCTCAGATCGCCCGCTCCCGGGTCGTATTCGTTCTGCTCGCTTTTCGTTCTGGTCACTCTCGCTCAGATCAACAACGAGAGCTTTGCTATTGGCGCACAAGTCAACCGCGCCTCGACCGGCGACTTCCCTTGCCGACCCGGCCGCAGCTTGCTGGTCACTGAAACTGGCGGAAAATTAAATAACTACTTAAACATCTGACGGATAGACAAGTCAAGCCAGCCCCGCCCGCGATCGGTCAGTTTGGCAAGGAAGATTCGTATCAGGGCATGCCTTCAGGCATGCCGTCTTCAGCAATCCAGCATAGAGCCGGCCTTAGCCGCTCGGGCAAGAGACGAGCCATCTCCGCCGGCTAAAGCCGTTGTCGAGTGGTCCGCGTTGACGGCATTGCCGAAGCGATGCCCTGATACGGATCGTTTCTCAAACTGCACCGGCCTGAGTATCCTTGTCGTCCGCCCCCGGATTCGTCTGATGCGGGCCACCGAGCGGAAAGATGCCGCGACATGGCACAAAAGTGGCGTGAAGGGAGTTGCAGGCCTCCCTTCGGATTTCGACTCTGCGGACAAGCTGAATCAACGCCGAAAAATTCCCTTTTCCGCAAGTGCTTGCACGAATCGTCCGCCTCTCTGGTGAACCGCCGGTCGATCACTCTGCAACTTGCTCATTCTTTGCGGAAAATTTTGACTCTTTCGTTCCCGCGGATGGCAGCGAGATTGCTCTCAGGGGATCGAGCCATGCGCCCTCGTGCGTCCTCCCACGGCTTCCGGGTCAGGTTCTCTTCCGGACAGAATTAACCGAATCAGTTCCAAGTGGCATTTTGCTGTTGCAAACTGCTGATGTTTCTATACATTGAGGGCTACGGGGCCGTCTCCAGTTAAAACTCAGGCCTTGGCATTTTGGGGGATTTTGGGGCATTCGCGGTTGACTGGGGTCGATGTTCTGACACCAGCGCGCTTCTGGCGAGAGCGCTCGGGCATGCAATCGAATTCACAGGAACGGCGGATGATGCGGCGCTTTGACATGCGCCTGCCCGCCATTGTGCGTATGGAAAACACCCGTCTGGAAAACGCAAGCCCAGGCGGCGCAACCGCGACCGAAGTTCAGACCGAAACCCAGAACGTGAGCGCCCGCGGTGTTTTCTTCTACCTCGACCGCGCGGTCGCGGCCGGGACCAAGCTTGAAGTCACTCTGACCTTCCCGCCCCACGTTACGCTTACCGACGCAGTTCGCGTCCGCTTCACCGCGCGCGTCATCCGCGTGGAACATCCGCTGCCTTCGGCGCGGATCGGCACCGCTGCCATGATCGAAGACTATGAGTTCCTGCGCTCCGGCGGCAGCCCCGACTTTTTCAGCGCGCTACAGTCAGAATGGAAAGCCTCGAACTAAACTGAACCCCGAAATTCGTACCGGCGGGGTTCCTACCCGACACGTTCCTTTCAGGCGGTTCAGATCAGGGCGGTTCAGATCAGAAGGGTTCGCATCAGCCAGGTTCGTATCAGGGCACGGCTTCAGCCGTGCCGTTGGTAACGAATCTCGATGGGCTTTAGCCCCTGTGGTGGCGCATCGAGTCTCTTGTGCGCGATAGCCGTAGAGAACATTTACGAATAGTCCTGCCGATCGGTCGGACTGCAGGAGATTCCGCTTGCCGGCGATTGAAGACGTAACCTAGAAGGTGCGGGCTCCGGCAAGAACGCTGGAAGCACGGGAGCGTCTAGTGGGAATTGTCATAGACAGCGGCTAAAGCCGGTTCTTTTTGTTCGGCTATCGTCGGCACGCCTGAAGGCGTGCCCTGATACGAATCTCGCTGACGCAAGCCTCTCCAGATATAAGTCTTCCTGGTACAAGTCTTTCGTAGGAGAAGCAGGATCGGATGTGACGGGCGTCACGCGGCGAAATTTTCTGGGCTGGGAATTTTCAAAACGGGAATCGGGCTACGAATCGAAGTCCCTACTTTTGTTTTCCGATGTCCTTCGACTCCCGGCGCAGCCGGCTGAATCTTCGCACCAGCGTGCCGATGTAGATGCCATGAATCAGCCACGTGGCCACGTAAGCTGCGATGAGGAATTTTACAGCGTTCATTGCGGGCTCCGACTGAGCGGAAGGCTGGCCTTGGCTGCCACTCCCGATCCCACGAGAGAATCCATGGCGTGGGCGGCTTCGATTTCGCGATGCAGCAATTCCAGCCGGTAGCGCTGCCAGCACACCAGGAATGCAAAGCAGAGGAACGCCATCCAGCTGATCAGGAGCACGTTCAGCATGCGCGGGTCCATCGATCCACCGCCGCCGATTACGGGCTGCGGATGCTGCGTGCGGAAGAACCAGATGGAAAAATAAACGAGAGGCACATCCAGCGCGCCGAAGATGGCTAGGGCCGCTGCCAGCATCTGCGTCTGGGCGCTGTTTGAAAATCGGCGCAGCATCAGATAGCTCACATAGATCAGCCACAGCACCAGCGTCGAAGTCAGCCGGATATCCCCCGGCGCCCACCAGATGCCCCACACCGGCCGCGCCCAGATCGGCCCGGTGACCAGCACGATGGTGCAGAAAACCACGCCGACTTCGGCGCTCGTCACCGCGAGCACGTCGAGATTGTCGCCAGGGAAATATTTTCCGATCACGAAATAGAACAACGGTATCGCCAGCACCGTCGTCGCCACTGCACTGGGACGCATTCCTGCCGGTATCAAGCGCTGCACCGGCGGCAGGAAGCAGGCGATGACGCCCACCACTCCGATCACAATCACAATCCATTTCACGGCAGTCTGGCTCGATGGCTTCTTGCTGGCGAGGTATTGAATCGATGCGATGAAATTGATGAAGAACAAAAGAAACGCCGTCCACGCCGAGGGCACATGGTAGTAGATGATTCGATAGACATCGCCCTGCTGCGCGTCGGTGGGGGCGACTACCAACGCCTCATACAGGGCATAGGCCAGGAAAATCGCCGTAATCACCGAGAGGATGGGGAAGAGTCGTTTCATTCCGCGTGCAGAATCATGCCAAACAATGCCAGACAAGCTGTAGTAAACACCACATCGTAGGTGAGAAGCAACACGAGGTAGAAATGCGCCGACTCTTCTCCAGTCAGAATCGACGTAGTGCCCGCCACCATGGCGATGACGGCGGGAATCGAAATCGGAAACAGCAGCAGCGGCAGCATGATCTCTCGGCTGCGGGTGCGCAGCGACATGGCTGCGAAAAACGTTCCGTTCACTACCAACGCCCAGGTTCCAAGAATCGCGACCGGCAATAGTTGCCACGCCGGGCCCAGAACTCTGACGTTATAGAAAATCACGAACAGCGGCGTCATCACCGCTTCCAGCACGCTCACGAAAATAAAATTCCCCAGCGCCTTGGCCAGAAACAGAGCATTGGCCGGAGCGGGAGAAACCCGGTAGGCGTCCAGGACCTGATTGCGCAACTCGCGCGCCCAGGTCTGATTCAGCGCGGTCACCGAGGCAAACAGAAAGCCGACCCACACCAATCCGCCGACAATGTGCCGCGACTCTTCCGCCAACGGATCGAACGAGAAGCTGAAGATCACCACCACCAGCAGGGAAAAAAACAGCATGGAATTGAGCGCGTCTTTCGAGCGCCACTCCAGGCGGATATCCTTTACCAGCGTCGCCAGCGTGACCGACCAGAGTGAATTCATTGGACGTCCTCGGCGCCCGCCGTACGAGCCAAGCTCACCGTTCGGTCGACGATCTGCCCGGCCTGCATCCAGACGAACTCGTCGGCCACGCCTTCGAGCAGAGGCGCCTGGTGAGTGATGACGAAAACAGTTTTGCCGGCATCGCGCATGCCGCGCAGCAATGCCACGATGGCCTGCGCCGAATGCGCGTCTACGTTCGAAAACGGTTCGTCCAGCAACAGCACTTTCGGATCGTGCAGAATGGCCCGTGCCAGCGACATCCGCTGCCGCATCCCCTGCGAATACTGGCCGACGGGCCGGGTTAACTCGGGATCGAGCCCGACGTTTTGAATCACTTCGCGAATCACTTCTTCAGAATTCATGTCGTCAGTGATGCCGTAAAGCCGCGCGAAGTAACGCAGGTTCTCGATCCCGCTCATCTCGTCGTAGAGCAGAGACGGATGCGCCATATATCCAATGTCGCGGCAAGCCTCCCGCGGGCTCTTGCCGAAAATCGAGATTATCCCCTGCGTCGGCTGCGTCAGCCCCGCCAGCGCGCGCAATAGCGTAGTCTTCCCCGCTCCGTTTTCGCCGAGAATGGCGTGGAAGCGTCCCGCGTCGAACTCCGCAGTCACGCCGCGCAGCGCGGCGAAGCGGCCGAACTGTTTGACGACGTTGCTGAGGCTGATGGCGGGCTTCGCGGCTTCGGTCACGTGGGCTTGGACGAGCGTGCGGAATATTAAATGCAGTGATGCATTTTGAAAAAGACACTCGTATCAGGGCGTGCCTTCAGGCATGCCGACCCAGCCCAGTTTGAAAACCGGCTTCTCCCCGAGCCTTAGTTGGCATCGCTAAGGCGATGCCCTGATACGAATCTCCTTTCAAAATGCACCACTAACTTAATGCAGGTTGAGTTTACAGGAGGCAAGTTGAGTTTACAGAGGTAAAGATCGCGACAGGGAGTGATCGCCCAGAAAAACCCAGTCGAGTTGCGCTCGACCCTTCTGCTTCGCTCAGGGCAAGCTAGCCGAGGGCGCTGTCCCCACATAAATCTGCACCGTGCTAAGAACCGCTCAGTTGGAAACGCCGCTCGCGGGCGGGGGCTGCGCCTGCGTCATGCTCTTGGGCGGTTCGGAGGATTGCATCCCGTTGGCCGGCGTGCCCGGCTTCGGAGCGTACTTCGAGGCACACTTGGCTTGTAGTTGCTTGGCATGGAATACGCCGTCATGATCGAAGCGGCCGTCGGCCAGCGCCTGGGAATCGTCTTTGAAAGTGTCGGGAGGGGCTTCGGTTCCGGTGTAGTCCACGTGGAGAGTCTGGTCTTCTTCCATCAGCACGAACTGCACGTGCGTCCCGACGCGCTTGATCGAGCCCGGCTGGACGTTTCCGGCAACTCGCAGGCGCTTCGAGTAAGCCCCGTCACCCATCTTGTGCAACTCTTTGATGGTAACGTAGTAGCTCTTGCTGTCCTGCACGCCGGTATAGGCGAGGTAGCCGAGCAGCAGGAAGATAACCGCCGTCACTCCCCCGAACGTCAGGTAAGTCTTGAATTGGCTCGACATTAAGCGCCCCAAGTGGATACTCCCACATTCAGACTCTACGCGCTGCAGCGGGGAGAATCAAGATTCCGAAGGATGGTAGAGGCTCGATTTCAGAGTTATCACTGCCCAGCTCCGTCCGCACTTCCCCATCTCCCGGTTGCGTTCTACACTAATCCCTTGCTGTCGTAATGGGGAAAGTAGTGGGGAAAGTAGCTGGGAAAGCAGCGGGGAAAATCATTCATGAGCGGTGAAGGCTTCGGGAATCTGCGTGTGCTCTCGCTCGAGAGCCGGCGGTCGCGGGAAATGGGTGTGCTGATTACGAACCATGGCGGCCTGGCCACCGTGATTGCCTCAACGCGCGAGGTTCCAGCGGGACCGAATGCGGAGGAATCCGGCTTTGCGCGAGGCCTGGTTCAAGGCCAATTCCAAGTCGTCATTTTCATGACGGGCGTGGGGACGCGCGCTCTGGCGCAAGCCATCGAACCATCCTGCCCCCGAGAACATTTAGTCGCAGCCCTCAAGAAAGTAAGTGTTGTGGCACGGGGACCCAAGCCGGTTGCGGTCCTGCGGGAGTTCGGCGTGGCGGTCACGCTGACGGTGCCCGAACCAAATACCTGGCGCGAGATTTTGCACGCTCTTGACGAGAACGTGAGCACCGTCCCCCTGAAGGGCGTCCACGTGGCAGTGCAGGAACATGGCGTGCCAAGCCGCGAACTGTATGCCGGCCTCGCCCAGAGGGGAGCGCTGGTGTTTCCTGTGCCGGTTTATAAGTGGGCTCCGCCGGAGGACGTGGAGCCGCTGCGAGCCGCAATTCATGATCTCGCTCTTGGTAAGTTCGATGTTGTGTTGTTTACCTCGTCGATCCAAGTGCATCACCTGTTCCGGTTTGCCGATGAAATTGGCCAGCATGAGAAAATCGTAAGTGCGTTGCGCCGCGCCGTGGTTGGATCGATCGGGCCGGTCACATCGGAGACCCTGCGCGAATACGGCATCACTCCGGATCTGGAGCCATCGCATCCAAAGATGGGCTTTCTGGTAAAAGAGACCTCGGAGCGCAGCGCCGCGCTTCTGCAGCGCAAGCATTGATCCCGGCAGATTGTCGACGATCTGGGTTATTCTAGAGATCCAAGCTTTGTGATCCAAGCTTTGTGATCCAACCTTTATGATCAATCTATGATTCATCCCTGGCACGACGTTACTCCCGGCGACAAGCTTCCCCACGAATTCGATTGCGTGGTCGAAATTCCATTCGGCTCGAGTGTGAAGTATGAACTCGACAAGTCGAGCGGCCTGATTCGGCTCGACCGCATTCTCTATTCGGCCGTCTACTATCCCGCGAACTACGGCTTCATCCCGCAGACCCTCGCCGAAGATGACGACCCGCTGGACGTACTGGTGCTCTGCCAGGAGACGGTGGTGCCGCTGACCATCATTCACGCCCGTACGATCGGACTCATGACGATGATCGACGCCGGCAAGCAGGATCATAAAATCATCGCGGTCGCCACGGAAGATCCTGAATTCAACTCTTATCGCGAGGCCGCCGAGATGCCGCCGCACCGCATGCTCATGCTGCGGCGGTTTTTTCAGGATTACAAACAACTCGAAGGCAAGGCCGTCGAGGTCGACGAGATCCGGCCGCCGGGCGAAGCGTATCCCATCATCCTCGACGCGCTGCACCGCTACAGCGAACAACGCCGCAAAGGCTTCAAGTCGCCCAAGTCTTAGGCCGCGAGTAATTCGCTGATGGCCACAGGGATCGATCCTGGCAACGCAATAGCATGAACCAAAGTAACTTTCAGAAGTTGCGCCTGCGCCCTAAAATTGGCGCGAGTCAAAACCGGCACGCTCGGGTTCACACCTAGGAAGCACGCTTCCGCCGAAAGGCACAACCAGAAACCACAACGAGGAGATTATGAAAACTGTACGACATTGCGCCGTACTCGTGTTTTTTGTCGCCATGTGCACTGCCCTGACTTTTGCCGACGAACCGGGACGGCATCCCGCCTACCTGCATGCGCTCACCGACCTGCGGCACGCGCGCGCTCACCTGGCTCTACCGGCCGATACCGGCCATATGGACCGCGAAGAACAGCGCGCCATCGACGAAATCGATAAAGCCATTGGAGAAATCAAGCACGCCGCGATTGATGACGGCAAGAACCTTGACGACCATCCGCCGGTCGACTTGAACATGGACCGCAAAGGCCGCTTTCACCGGGCGAAGGAACTGCTCGACAAAGCGCACAACGACATTGCCCGCGAAGAAGATGATCCGTCAGTCCGCGGCTTGCGTGATCGCGCCATCCACCACATCGACGAAGCCCACCACATCATCGACAAACTGATCATGCAGAATAACTGGTAAGAACGTTCAGGCAAGAACAGATCGTCTTTTACGGAGAGAGGCCCGGCCCGCGCCGGGCCTCTCTCTTTGAGGGCGGAGTGCGAGATATTTTCCTCTTGACATAGTGTACTAACACTATAGTACACTGACACACATGGGAAGGAATACCAACTCCGCGCCGCCCCGGTTTTCATTCTCCATCGACCTGCACAGCGGCGTCCCCGTCTACCGACAGCTGATCGACCAGGCGCGCGGTGGCATCGCCTCCGGTTCGCTGAACGCCGGCGATCAGCTGCCTACGGTGCGCCAGCTCGCGGTCGATCTCGCCATCAATCCCAATACGGTAATGCGGGCTTACCGCGAACTGGAACTCGGCGGCCTGCTCGAAACCCATCAGGGGACGGGCACATTCATCGCCAATAAAAAACTGGAAAAAAATTCCCCCGAGCGCGAACGTCAGCTCGCGCAGATGGCTGGAGAATTCGCGGCCCGCGCAGGCGCCGCCGGATTCTCGCTGGAAGATATGATCGATCGTTTGCGCGACCTGTTGCCCGCTGCTCAGGCTGGTCCTAAACAAGATCGTCCTAAAGAAGCTCGTCCAACACAAAGGAGATAGACGTCATGGCTATCCGAATCAATCCAATCAGCGGCATCGCCCGCTTGCTGTTCGCAATCTGCCTGGTGGCTGGTCTGGCAGTATCTGCTGCAGTTCACAATCCTGCGCCGGCCATTATCGGAGCGCTGGTCGGCCTGTATTTTCTGTTTTCGATCAAAGTCGTGCAACAGTGGGAGAAGGTCGCAGTGCTGCGCCTGGGGCGTTACGTCGGCCTGCGCGGCCCCGGCCTGTGCCACATTATTCCCATCGTCGAGACGCTGAGTCCCTATGTCGACCAGCGCGTCCGCGTCGCCAGCGTTTCCGCCGAGTCCACGCTCACCCGCGACACTGTGCCGGTAAACGTGGATGCCATCGTCTTCTGGCTGGTGTGGAACGCCGAGAAATCCATTCTCGAAGTGGAAAACTTCATCGACGCCATCAACATGAGCGCGCAAACCGCGCTGCGTGAATCCATCGGCCGCCACGAACTGGCGCAAATGGTTACCGAGCGCGAAATGATGGGCCGCGAACTACAGCGCATTCTCGACGAGAAGACGAATCCCTGGGGCATCACCGTTCAGTCGGTCGAGATCCGCGATGTGAAAATTCCCGCCGGCCTCGAAGACGCCATGTCGCGCCAGGCGCAGGCCCAGCGCGAACGCCAGGCCCGCATCATTCTGGGGCAGGCCGAACAGGAAATCTCCAACAGCTTCGTGCAAGCTGCGGCCGCCTACGCCGAAAATCCCGTAGCCCTGCACCTCCGCGCCATGAACATGCTCTACGAAGCCGTCAAAGAAAAAGGTGCGATGGTCATCGTGCCCTCGACCGCCGTTGAAACCATGGGCCTCGGCGGCACTCTCGCCACCGCGTCACTCGGCGGAGCCAAGCCCTAACCGCCCAACTTCATTCCACAACTCGATAAGCTCGAAAGGAGTACCAACTATGAGTACCATGCGATTCGTGTGTCTACTGGCTTCAACCCTGGCGACAGCCGCTGTGCTAATGGCAGTCGCGCAATCTCCAGCCCTGCAGCGTGGCGTAAGCGTGCAAATGGCCGTCACCAACCACGCCGCGCCTATTCCCGACGCGGACAATCAGAATGCCTGGATCGTGACCGTTGCCGCCGACGGCAGCCTGTATTTCGGAATCGATCCGGTCACGCCGGGTGACTTGGCGGACCAGATGAAAGCTCGCCCTCGCAACCGCGAAGCGAAACTCTACCTCAAGGCCGACGCTCGCGCACAGTTCGCTTCCGTGAAAGCGGCGCTTGGAATGGCCCGCGCGTCGAATTTCGAAGAGGTCGTGCTTCTGGCTTCACAGCCGGAATCTCACGCCTCCGGAACCATGGTTCCTCCAAAAGGAATCGAAGTTCAACTGGAAGCCCCCGCCGGCGGAGCCATTATGGTTCGCCTGTCTGATCCCGCACAAGGATCAACACTGACAATCAATGATCGCCGCGTAACCTCGCCGGAATTGGGAAGCACGCTGAAGGGCCTTTTGCATAGCCACGCTCAAGTCGTGCAGGTCGAAGCAAACGACACAGTGCGCTTCGCGGACGTCCTGCGCGTAATCGACGAAGCCCGCGCGGCCGGAGCCACGGTGGTCCTCCCGACTTACGGTTCGCTATAAACCGAATGCCCCATGTCTCGCTTCGTTCTTCTTTTTGCGAGACTTCGTTCTTCTTTTTGCGAGACATGGGGATTCGCCCACGCACTCTAACTGGCCTTGCGCTGTGCGATGCTCTCGCGTTCGGATAGCGTCTCTCCCGCAGCTCTCTTCGCATCATCCCTCTTCACATTGTCAATCGAAGATTGCAGCACTTCCTCCCGCCTTTGCCGCAGCGAATCTTCGAACGCGCTCCAGCGCAAGGTCGGCCCGGCCGGAGACACGACCATCTCCGCCTCCGTGTGAATCGGCGTGAGATCGGTTTCCGCCTCCACTTCGGCAGTGTCCTCCGCATTCGACGGAATCGTTCCCGACCCCACTCTCACCTGCTGCTGCGTTGTAGGCGTGATATTGCGGTCGGTCGCCTCGCGATGCATGACCGGCTTCTCGACCCATTTCGCATTTGAACGATAGCGCCGCTCGTAGTCCGCCCACTGCTCTTCCGAAGTCAGAGCCGTGCCGTCATAAGGCGGGAAGGTTTCAATCTGTTCTTTTGTCAGATCCACCAGAAAATCGTCCTCATGCTGCAGCGATGGCCGGATTTCCTGGGGCGGCACAATGAACTTATTACTGGAAAGCCATCCTCCGGTGTCGACCACCAGGAATACGATCGCTCCCGTCGCTTCATCGAAAATCACATCGTCAATCTCTCCCAGCTTGTGGTCGCCGGTGCCATAGACCTTTGCGCCGCGAATGTCGAGCGCGGCCTCCTGCGTATCAGAAAAACGATAATCCCCTAAAGTTCCATATCGCGCCATGATTTCCTCCTGAAAAGTCGCCCAGGGAAGGCCGGGTCCCGCTTAGTCCGGTCAAACAGGTCCGGTCAATCCGAGGTAGCTCTAAGATGCAGAAAGGCGGCGCCGCGTTTCGCGCTATAAAAAAAACGATCTCTGCCTGGGCAGGTTCGAGATGGATCAAGCATCGCGGTTATAATCGGATTCATCGAAAAAGAGGCGTCCGATCATGACTTCGACCAACGGCAACGGTAATGGCAAGAGCAATGCGAATGGCAACGGCAGCAACGGATACCATGTTTCTCAGCATGTCCCCCAACCACGCTTAGAGTGGCTCGCCCGCCGCAAGCAAGAAAACGCGACCGGCAACTTCTCGCAGATGCACTACGCGCGCCAGGGCGTTGTCACCGAAGAAATGGGCTACATCGCCCATAAAGAAAAGCTGACGCCCGAGCTGGTGCGCGACGAAGTCGCCCGCGGACGCATGATCATCCCCGCCAACATCAATCATCCCGAACTCGAGCCCATGGCCATCGGCGTGGCCAGCCTGTGCAAGATCAACGCCAACATCGGCAACTCGGCGGTCACGTCGGAAGTAAACGAGGAGTTAAAGAAGCTGCACACCGCGGTTCATTACGGCGCCGACACTGTCATGGATCTTTCCACCGGCGGCAACATCCACGAAATTCGCGAAGCCATCTTGCGCAATTCGCCTGTGCCTATCGGTACGGTTCCGATTTATGAGGCCATCGCGAGAGTGAAGCGGGTTGAAGATCTGAACGCCGAAGTCATGCTGGAAGTAATCGAAGAGCAAGCCGCCCAGGGCGTCGATTACATGACCATCCACGCCGGCGTCTTGATCCAGTATCTGCCGCTGATTTCGAAACGCATTACCGGCATCGTCAGCCGCGGCGGCGCAATCCTCGCGCAGTGGATGGCCTACAACCACAAACAGAATTTCCTCTACGACCGCTTCGACGACATCGTCAAGATTTTCAAGAAATACGACGTCAGCTTCTCGCTCGGCGACGGCCTCCGCCCCGGCTGCGTCGCCGACGCCAGCGATGAAGCCCAATTCGCCGAACTGAAAACCCTAGGCGAACTAACAAAGAAGGCTTGGGCAGAAGATGTCCAGGTCATGATCGAAGGCCCCGGCCACGTCTCCATGGACAAGATCAAGGAGCAGGTCGAAAAAGAAGTCGAACTCTGCCACGAGGCCCCGTTCTACACCCTCGGCCCGCTGGTCACCGACATCGCTCCCGGCTATGACCACATCACCAGTGCCATCGGCGCAGCCATGATCGGATGGTACGGCGCCGCCATGCTCTGCTACGTCACGCCGAAAGAGCATTTGGGTTTACCAAACGAAAAAGACGTGAAAGACGGCATCATCGCCTACAAAATTTCCGCCCACGCCGCCGACATCGCCCGCGGACGCCCCGGCGCCCGCGACCGCGACGACGCCCTCAGCTACGCGAGATACAAATTCGACTGGGAAAAACAATTCGCCCTCTCCCTCGACCCCGAAACCGCCCGCGCCATGCACGACGAAACCCTCCCCGACGACTTCTACAAAGAAGCCGCCTTCTGCTCCATGTGCGGCCCCAAATTCTGCTCGATGAACTATTCGTCGAAAGTCGACGAATACAACAAGCAGGTGCACGGGATCGAGAAGAAAGATTATTCGGAGTTGGTGGACAGGCTGGTCTCGCTGAAGTAGCCTGCCAAGACGGAGACAGTCCGGTCGAGCGAGGACAACCAGCGGCGTCCGGAAGATTTCGGCCCTTTCCGGCCGGGTGCCCCATCCTTTCGCGCACTTTGCGAAAGGGTGGGGGCGATGCTGCCGGGGAGCAACAGTTTTCATTGAATCGGTCGGAAGTCCTACGATAACTCTATGGCGAAGGCGCACAAATTCGATTTCGAAAATCCCGCAACCATCTTCGACGAAGAAGACGAGGAAACTCTCGCCGCCATCGACGAAGCATCCGGGACGCCGAAGCTGGCCGAGTTGTGCCTGCGGAAAAAGTCCGCGAACTCCTGCCCAAGTGGACTACCGTCTCCCCTACACGTCGATAACGCTATAATCGCTTCATGCCTGACCATGTGATCCACATCTCTGAAGCCGAAGCTGCCAGCGATTTTGCCGGGCTCCTGGCACGGGTCCGCGCTGGTGCGGAGGTCGTAATCGAGAATGGCAACCATCCCGTCGCGGTAATCCACGCGCCCGCCCCGCCCCGCCGATCCATCTCCGAATGCATCGCTCTGCTGCCCGCGGAATCAACAGCAACCATCGACGCCGACTTCGCCAAAGATGTTAGCGCAGCAGTTGAAGGTCAGCGCGAACCGCTCGAACCACCCGCATGGGACTGATTCTTGATTCCAGTGTGCTCATCACTGCCGAGCGTGCGGAGCAGAACGCGCGGCAAATTCTAGAAGCGATCTCAAGAAAGGTCGGGAACACCGAGATCGGCATCTCAGTTGTAACCCTGATCGAACTCGCCCACGGCGCCGCCCGGGCGGACACGCCACAACGAAAAGCAAAGCGGCAGCAGTTTATCCAGGAACTTCTCATTGCACTGCCCGTTTATCCCGTCACTGTGCCGGTCGCTCTCCGCACCGGGCAAGCAGACGGAGAGAACCAGGCCAAAGGTATACGCCTTCCCCTCTCCGATCTGCTGATTGGCACGACGGCGATGGAACTTGGTTACAGCGTGGCCACCGGCAATCTCCGCCACTTCGGGATGATCTCGGCTTAACGGTGGTCCGAGTCTAATCTGATAGCCAAGACGGGTCCGGCTGTTGCAAGGTCCCTACTCCAGATGCCGGGTGCCCCATCCTTTCGCGCTCTTTGCGAAAGGGTAGGATTCCACCTACCCCGCTACCATCGCGACACCCGCCCCGACTGCGGCCTTCCGCAGATCAGCATCAGTTGTTGCCAAGGGCACTTTGAGGTGCAGCGCGAGCGCGAGATAGGCCGCATCGTAATTGGTAAGACCGTGCTTTTAAGCGAGTTCTGGCAGTTCGAGGATTTCTTCCGGATCTTGCTGGGCAGCATCAATCGGGAGAGCTTTCAGCCTCGCCAGAAAACCATCGATTTGGTCGAAAGTGATTCGCTTCCGCCGGTGGGCCATGAGCAGGCCGTTTCCAACTTCATAAAACCACGAGACGGGAACTACGGCGCGTTTGCTGGAAAGACTGGCGAGGACGCTGAGGCCATATTGGCGGCCAGACTCATCTTCGAGAAACCACTGGAGCGCCAACGACGCGTCCAGCACCAGATCACTCACAGACGATGACCTTCGCGGATCAATTGCTTAACCGAGATGCCTTGCAGAGGAGTGCAGTTCTCCGCCACAAAGTTGAGCATTTCCTGCACCGCACTCTCGTACCCGCCGTTGTGTCCGGCAACTGCGACACGTTCCTTCTCCCGAAGAGCCGCAAGGGCCTTGGCAATTACTTCCTCCGGAGAGCGAAAATGACCGGACCGCAACTCGTCGTTGACGATGCGTTCCAGATCAGGCGTTAGGTTGATGTTCATGGGCACAAGACCCCGCGATTAGTTTAAACCATAGAATTGCCGGTGGAGTAACCTATAGCATGGCTGTGAACTGGCTCGAGGTTGCGAAAAAGATGGCTGAGGACGCACGCGCCCAGCTTGCCCTCAATCGCAAGCGCCTCCAGGAAATCCTTGCGGAACGGGCACGCCAACAGACTCCCTGAAAACTTTTCCACAGCGCGCATTGTGACATCCAACCTTGCCTTCAACATTCAGCATGCGCAATTATGGTTCAGGTCGCGATTGGTCCCGCCCTAAATCCTTTGCTTCACGGATTTTAGTATCTAAGTTCTTTGACAAACGTATTTTGCGAGGAATTTCGCGCTAACTCCATGATTCCGGAGATTAAGGGGGGAGGGGGGATACCCCCGCCGCTCAGTTCGAAAACCTAATTCCCTACTCTAGATGCACGTCTCCCACGCCGACGTGCGCCCGCAGTTCGTACTTGCCCTCGCCGTGATACTTCAGGGTCTTGCCCAGCCAGCCGCTGGTTTCGCCGTAGCCATCGCCATCGACATCGCCGATGCCGGTGCTCGCGTTCACCAGGCGATATCCCGCATGGCCCTTGCCCACGCGGATGTCGCCGACACCCAGAGTCAGATCCTTGTCGCCTTCCACGTCGTCTACCGTGACATCGCCGACTTTGGCATGCACGTCGAGATTGGTGTTTTGCGGGACTTCGAGTTCCACGTCAAACTGCGTGTTGCCGCCGGAGGGCGCGTGAAATTCGATCGTGGCATCGTTGCCGTGAACGTCAAAATTCATCGTCGCGTCTTTGACGTTCTTCTCGCGGCTCGACTTCACCGTGTAGCGCAGGCTGATCTTGCTGGCGTCGCCGCGCTTGATGTGCACGTCGCCCACGCTCAGGCGCACGTGCACGAAGCCGGCGGCGGCAAACTCGCGGACGTCGCTGTGCGTCTCTTCATAGTCCCAGTCATGGCTCCAAGGGGCGGCCGCGAACGACAGAGCTGTGCAGAACGGAAGCAGAAACAGGCAGGCCAACACCGTTTTGTAGACCGGATTCAAACGGACAAAAGACCTTCCAGGCATGAAGCACCTCTCAGGCGCAAAAGCGCCTGTCTTAAGGTACGGGACTGGAACCAGCGAAGTTCCCGGAAACTTCCCAGGTTCGTTCAGTTCAGGTCGCCTTCAGTTGTGGAAGTCGGCCAGCCCGTTCCATACCAGTTGGACGGCGATGGCCAGGATGAGAAAGCCGAAGATCTTGTTGATGGCGCCGACGGCACTCGGCCCCAGACGGCGCACCAGCGGCCCTCCCAGGCCGAAGAACAGGGACACGCTGAGCGCGATTGCAGCGATTCCGATGACCATCCCGAGATAGGCCGCCGCGTTGTCCACATGAGCCGCGAGTGCCATGACGACTCCAATCGCGCCCGGACCCGACATCAGGGGCATCGCCAGCGGAGTCAGAGAAATATCTTCTTTGTCCTCGGCCTCGTGACTTTCCTCCGGCGTGATGCGCGCATGCGATGTCACCATACCCCAGGCCGTATTGGCTACGATCAGGCCGCCAGCGATCTTGATCACCGGCAGCGAGATCCCGAAGAATTGAAGCACGAATCGTCCGAAGAAGAGAAACGTCACCAGGATCACGAACACCCACAGCCCGGTCTTGATCGCGGTGCGGCGCCGGTCTTGCGCACTCCACGTCGAAGTCATGCTGAAAAAGATAGGAACGCCGCCAAAGGGATCGACAATCGGAAACAGCGCCAGAAAAGTCGCCGCCGCCGAAGCCGGCAGCGTACGCAGAAACTCACCGAAGACGTGGGCGGAGGTCATTTGTCGTTAGCCAAGGTGTTGCGACCAACTTTAAACGGGTTGATGATTCTTACACCGAGGCGCTTAAAATCTCCCTCATCTCGCGTGGCTACCTCGAACCCGTGAACTCTGGCGGTTGCGCCAATCATGGCGTCCTCTCGAAGGACGTCGGGCTTGCCAGCCATCAGACGCGCCCATTCCCGGAAACACGCCGGATCCATCGGCACAAACGCGAATGACATTTCCACGGAAGTCAACCAGGTTTCAATCTCACGGGCTTTGACGGCGTTCTGCCGTCGCGTGAGTTCAACGCCTGCCTGCAATTCTCCCATAGTCACGGCGGAGACAAAAATCTGCTCGACGCGAAGCGTCTCCAGCCACGCCACCACTGCCCCGTGCGGCGCGGTCTTGCGCAGTTCGGAGATGACGTTGGTATCCAGCAAATAGCGAATCACTTGAAGTCAGGACCGCTGAAATCGATGGGTGGCCGGCGCTTCCACCTTCTTCGCGGAGGAAGGACCATCTCAAAACGAGGCCCGGGGCCGAGCAGCAAATCTTTTATGTTGGGGCGATTTGCCTGTTGCATGCGGCGCCATTCTTCAATCGGCACAAGAACGGCGGCCTCCACCCCCCGACGCGTGACCACCTGCGGACCCTCTTTTAGCGCGGTATTCAGGAACTCGCTGAAGCGGGATTTTGCATCTTGCAGTTGCCAGGAGCCCATAAAGTAAGACCTCTGGAGGCATTATACTGACTAGTCAGATGACTAGTCAATTGCCGGGGTAATATCTACCGGTTCCCTTCCAGGGTTTTGGCGGCACGCTCCAATGCAGCCGTGAGCGCCGCTAATTGCTGGCGCGCCCGCTCGCTATCACCCTGGTCGAGAGCTTCATTCACTCCGGGAATGACCACTGCCGCGTATCCGGTATATTCGCCGGGCGCATAAATCACGTGGCGAAACCAGGGACGATGGGGCAGTCCCTGCGGCACCAGCAGCGCCCGTTCCGCCCCGCGCAGAGCCTGGTTCAGCCGCGCAGCATCCTGCTGTGGACTCTTTTGTTTCGCCAGCATTTTCATGCCCGCGCTCTCGAAATGGCGAGCCGCGGCATTGACGGCGGCAAAGTCGAGCCCATTGTTGCCGAATTTATCTTCCGCCCGCTTGCGTGCGGTTTCGATATAAACGGCGATTTCTTTGCCGTATTCCTCGTAGTCATAGGGTAAGACGTCCGCATCGGCCATACGCACGGCCTCGAGGCCGAAGACGCGCGCCATTTCCTGTACGTACACGAATTCGGGGTCGGCGAATTTCTTGAACCACGCAAAATTATCGAACACCGAATGGTATACGCCATAAGGACCGCTCGAACCCATGTCGGTCGACGGAACTCCTAAGTGCTGTAGAAATGCGGTGTAATCCGAACCGCTGCCCAGGTCGCCCACCGGGACGTCGCCCTTACCCAGCGCGGCCGGAAGTCGGTGGTTTTCTGTAAACGTCTCTCCCGAAGACTGCGTCAAGAGTGCGTCCGGCTGCGCCGCCTTCTGCCAGGCTTCGTAGACCGTCCCGCCTTTCGGGCTGGCTACAACTTTGGTTACATCGCGCAGAAATTGTTTGAGAGTGGGCACGGCCGACGCGCCGAACTTCGACCCGGAAACCGCGACGTCCATATTGAAATATGCGGACGCATTCGCCAGCTCTGCTTCGTGCTGTTCCGCCCATTCGGTCGAGCCCATCAAGCCTTCTTCTTCGCCGTCCCAACTGGCGAAGATCAACGTGCGTTTCGGTTTCCAGCCTGACTTCAGCAAATCGCCGACGCCGTGTACGGCCTCGAGCATTGCCGATGTACCGCTGTTGGGATCGACCGCGCCGAAGACCCACGCGTCGCGATGATTGCCCGCGACCACCCACTCCTCCGGCAACTCGCTGCCGCGCACTCGCCCGATCACATCCCACAGCGTGCGGAACTGGTAGTCCTGCCGCAGGTGCATCTTCACCTTCGCCGGTCCGGGGCCAACGTGGTAAGTAAACGGCAGCGCGCCCTGCCACTCGCGCGGCGAGTCCGCCCCCCCCAGATGCTGCAGAATGGGCCACGCGTCGTGGTACGACAACGGAGTGACGGGAATCTTCGGCATCTGCTTCGACTGTTGCGGAGAAATGCGCTCCGACTCAGGCAGCGATGGCACCGACGCAATCCCCGGTGTGGTCGGGTCTCCGGGAAACTCGAACATGTATCCCACCGACCCGCGCTGCACGCCGGTATCTGGCAGCCACGGCCCTTCGGGATACTTATCACCGCGCTTCCAGCCATCGTCGGCGGGATCTGAGTAGAGAATCACGCCCGCCGCGCCCCGTTCCTGCGCCACCAAGACTTTGACCCCGCGAAAATTTTGCCCATAGCGCACCAGCACAATCTTGCCGCGCACATCGACTTTGAGCTTGTCGAGTTTTTCGAAGTCCTCCGGTGAGCCGTAATTAGCATAGACCACGTCGGCTTCGACATCGCCCGAAGGCGACATGCCGCTGAAGGGCATGACCACACGGGGATCGTCTTGAAATGGATCGTGGTCGACATGCTCGCGCGTAGGGCCGTGCATTTCAACGCCGACAGGCGCGATCAAATCGACGCTGATTTCGGAGGGATAGTTCATCCAGACTTTGTATTCGACGATCTCGGTGTCGAGCCCGGCGGCGCGGAATTTCTGCGCCACGTATTCGGCGGTCGCTTTGTCCTCGATGGTGCCCGCCATGTGAGGAGCCCTGGTCAGAATGCGCAGGTGATCTTCCGCCAGCTTGCAATCGGGCACGGCGAGGAATTGCGATTCTGCGGCCTGCTCGGCGGCGGAGTCGCGAAAACCGAAGATGACCGGAGTAGCACTGGAAGCTGATGGCACCCTCGCGCCAAACGGCGCAGACGAACCCGAAAACAAGATGGCCACAGAAAGAATCACTGCGGGAATGAGGTTCATGGCTCGGAGGTGAAAGCTAGTAAGGTAGCACAGGCGCACGGGGCACGAAGAATCGCGGGTGAGACGGCTGTGCAAGTTTCGCTTATTATTCGCCATATGCACTAACTTCACCAAGTTCACCAACTGGTGCTGCGATGTGATATACTTTGTCCATGAAACGAGCGACTATGACTCTTCCCGACGATCTGGCCGCAGCCGTCGATGATTATGTAAAGGCCCAGGAGGCCCCTCCTGCGCTCACGGCGGTCATGCAGGCGGCCCTGCGCGAATACTTGCGCGAACGAGGATTTCTGCGGACTTTCCGTCCGCTGAAGATCACCCCTAAAGGGAGCAGCGGGAGTAGCGACGTTAGTGTGAACCACGACCTTTACTTAACGGGCATGAAGAAATGATCCGCGCCGTTCTTGCGGATACGGGTCCGCTGTACGCGGCCAACGACGAACGAGACGAGCACCATGAACGGGCCCTCCGAGAATTGGAGGAGTTGTCCCGTGATCGGCGAGAGATCCTGATCCCATACTCGATCTTGCTTGAGGCTTACTCGCTACTCCTTATCAAACTCGGCGCAGGCGCGGCCCTGGCTTGGCTGGCTGAAGTCGCTGACGCGCCGTTCGTGAATCTCACAGCGGAAGACTACACCCGCGGGTTCATGACAGTGCGAACCTTGGCCGATCAGCGCATCAGTTTGGTTGACGCTACCCTGGCAGCGTTGGCTTCGCGGATGGAGCTGGAAGTCTGGACCTACGACCATCACTTTGACGTGATGAGAGTTCCGGTTTGGCGTTAACGGGGACTACCGCACCTGCCCGGTCCCGATGATTTCATACTTCGAGGAAGTCAACTCCGCCAGTGCGAATGGCCCGCGGCAGTGGAGTTTCTGGGTGCTGATGCCCATCTCGGCGCCGAAGCCGAATTCCGCGCCATCGGTGAAGCGGGTCGAGGCGTTCCAGTAAACCGCGGCCGAATCCACGCCGCGCAGAAATTTTCGGGCGTTCGCTTCATCGTGCGTCACGATGGAATCGCTGTGTTTGGTCGAGTAGTGGTTGATGTGGGCGATGGCGTCGTCGACGTTGGCGACCACGGCCACCGCCATACACAGTCGCAGATACTCTTCATGCCAATCTTGCTCAGTCGCCGGGCCGACTGACACTCCCGCAGCGAGGCTGCGGGCTTTGCCGTCGCCGCGCACCTCGACTCCGGCTTCGATCAACTTCTTCACGATCCGCGGAATATAATCCGCCGCGACGCGCTCGTGCACCAGCAACTTTTCGGCCGCGTTACAAACCGACGGACGCTGCGTCTTGGCGTTGATCACAATGCGGTCGGCCATGTCGAAGTCGGCCGACTCGTCGACGAAGATGTGGCAGTTCCCTGCTCCGGTCTCGATGACCGGCACCGTGGAATTCTCGGTGACAAACGTGATGAGCCCAGCGCCGCCACGGGGGATGATGACGTCGACCAGGCCGCGGGCTTTGATCAGGTCATGAACCGATTCGCGAGTGCTCGAATCGAGAAGTTCGATTGCGCCCTCCGGCACACCAGGAACTCCTGCCATAATCTCGACCAGACGCTGGCAGCTCTGCGCCGCTTCCTTACCGCAGCGCAGTACGATCGCGTTGCCGGTTTTGAGCGCCAGCACAGCCGTGTCGACGGTCACGTTCGGACGCGACTCGTAGATAATTCCCACCACACCCAGCGGCACCCGCAACTTGCGGATACGCAGGCCATTCGACTTGGTCCACTCGGCTAGCGTCTCGCCGATGGGATCGGGCAGCGCGGCAACATCGCGTACTCCGCTCGCCATGTCTTTGATCCGCGCAGGAGTCAGCAGCAGGCGGTCGCGCATCGCGCCTTCCAGACCGGACGCCTCAAGGTCTTCGCGGTTCGCGGCAAGGATGCTCTTCACATTGGATTCGGCTTCAAGGGCGTCGGCGATGGCCAGCAGCAGGGAGTTTTTTTCCTGCGTCGAAAGCAACACCAGCTTTCCCGATGCAGCGCGGGCGCGCAGCAATTTTTCCTGCGTGGAAGCGGCGGTAGTAAGAGTGGCAGCCATGGATTCGAATGCTAATTGATTCGATGATCTAGACCTTCGATTATCTATCTTTCTGCGGCGGAAAGTACGTTCCGATTTTGCGTTCCATCCCCGCGGTGATGGCCTTGGGATGGCGACCGTTCACAATCGCGACGTGAACTCCGCCTTCGCTGGCCAGTTTGGCGGCGCGCAGTTTCGAGATCATGCCGCCGCGCCCCAGCGAACTCTTGCCGTTGCATTGCGCTTCGAGCGTGGGAGTGAGCTTGCGAATCACGCGCTGCAGGCGCGGCTTCTTGCGTCCGTTCGGGACCAGGAAACCGTCCACGTTGGTCAACAGCAACAGCCAGTCTGCCTTGACGGCCGTCGCCAGCAGCGAGCTGAGTTCGTCGTTGTCGCCGAACGCGCCTTCCAACTCGCGCACCGAAACGCTGTCATTTTCATTGACGATGGGCACCACGCCCAGCGCCAGCAACTCGGCCAGCGCGTTCTGCAGATTTCGGTAGCGCACGGGCGAGGTGAAGTCGTCGCTCGACAGCAGCAGTTGCGCGACTACTTTCTTGCCGAAGAACAGCCGTTCGTAAGTGTGCATCAGCTTGCTCTGTCCGACCGCGGCACAGGCTTGCATGCGGGGAACATCGTTGGGCTTCGCCTGCAGTTCCAGGCCTGACATGCCCGCGGCAATCGCGCCGGAAGTGACGATGAGATATTCGTTCTTCGAGAGATCGAACTGATCGACCATACCGCGCAGCAAATTGATGTCAATCTGCCCGCCGGGGGCGATCAGGCTGGTGCCGACTTTGATGACTACTCGCATAAGTGTCTGTTAGACCAGCGGGGAGGGACAACACATCTATCCTGCCGTTAGAATGGCTTTCTGGCAAGATGAAAAATCCTGCCACATTGCTTATGCCCGCACCCAACGCCACGAGCCGCTTCTCCGATCGCGTAGAGAACTATGTCCGTTACCGACCGGGATATCCGCCAGAGGTCATGCGTACCCTGCGAGATGAATGCGGCCTCACGCCTGCTCAGGTTGTTGCGGATGTTGCCTCTGGCACCGGGATCTGGACGCGCATGCTGCTGGAGAACGGCAACCACGTTTTCGGAGTCGAGCCCAACGCCGAGATGCGGCAGGCCGGGGAGCGCTTGCTAACGTCGTTCCCGAAGTTCACCAGCGTGGCGGGAACCGCGGAAGCGACTACGCTCGCCGACACGAGCATCGATTTCGTCACCGCGGCACAGGCCGCGCACTGGTTTCATCGCGCGCCGGCGCGGCAAGAGTTTGTGCGCATTCTGCGGCCTGGAGGATGGCTGGTGCTTCTGTGGAACGAGCGGCTCACCGACTCGACTCCCTTTCTGCGCGAGTATGAGCAACTCCTGCTGACTTACGCGACCGATTACGCCGACGTGCGCCACGAGGGCACCACGGATGAGATCCATCAATTCTTCGATCCCGTGCCATTTCAGGAGCGGATCTTTGCGGTGCGGCAGGAGTTCGACTATACGGGAATCGAAGGCCGGCTGCTGTCGTCGTCGTACGCGCCGTGGCCGAAGCATCTGCACTACGCGCCCATGCTGCGCGAGCTGCGGCAGATCTTCGACGCGCACGCCGTTGCTGAACGCGCGACATTTGATTACAAGACTCGCGTGTACTTTGGAAGACTGTCCTGAATCAACGCAACAGTTGCAAGGGGAACCTCATGACGATCTCGCACGTCCTGGGAAAGGCGATACCTTTTTCCTTGGCGTTCTTTGCCGTCTTCGCCCAAGGGCAGGCTGCTTTACGGAAGGGAACGTACGACGAGGATTGCAGCGGCTATACCTTTCATCTCCCGCAATCGCACTCGATGTCCAGGGAAGAACTGACACTTCGACTGCGTTGGAGCGGCGGCCTTTATCCGCCCGCGTGGGAATCGAACGGCTGGAATGCCGTTACGGCGAAACGTTGTTCGAGTCGTTCGAGCGGGTGCGAAGACGCTGCCGATGCCAAGATCCGGTTCGAGAAAATCGGCCGGCGGATTGTTGGCGGCTTCGCTGTCGAGTTCCCGAACGGGAGACAGGAAGGAAGGTTCAAGGTCAAATATCATCATGAAGGGCCGAGGATGATTTGCGAGTAGAACTTCCCGATGATCCCGCGCACCGCGCAAAAAGCATGACTCCAGACGAAAAATCTTTTCACATGACGCCCGACGAGTTTCGCCGCCACGGCCATGCCGTGGTCGACTGGATCGCCGACTACCAGGCCCGGGTCGAATCGTTCCCTGTGCTCTCGCAAGTAAAGCCAGGAGAGCTTCGCGCCGCGCTGCCGGCGAATCCGCCGGCGCAGGGCGAGCCTTTTGATGCACTGCTGAAGGATGTCGAGCGCTTAATTCTGCCCGGCGTCACCCACTGGCAGTCGCCCAATTTCTTCGCGTACTTCCCGAGCAACGCGTCCGGGCCGGGAATTCTCGGCGATCTGCTCTCGTCCGGCCTCGATGTGCAAGGCATGCTATGGTCGACCAGCCCGGCTTGCACGGAACTCGAAACTCATGTCATGGACTGGCTGGTAGCCATGCTCGGCCTGCCCGAGAAATTTCTGTCGTCGAGCACGGGCGGCGGCGTGATCCAAGACACGGCTTCGAGCGCCGCGTTGTGCGCTCTGCTGGCGGCGCGGGAACGCGCCACCAACTACGCGAGCAACAAGAAGGGATGCGACGGCCGCCTCATCGCCTACGCCTCGACGCAGACTCACTCCTCGCTCGAAAAGGCCGCGATGATTGCCGGCATCGGGGTTGAAAATCTGCGGCTGATCGAAGTCGACCAGAATCTCGCGATGCAGCCGGAAGCTCTGGCACGCCAGATTGACGCCGACCTGCGCGCCGGGCTGACTCCGTTTTTTGTGTGCGCGACCGTAGGGACAACTTCATCGAACGCGATGGATCCGGTTGCCGCCATCGGCGCCGTGTGCCGCCAGCACAATCTCTGGCTGCACGTGGACGCGGCCATGTCGGGCACGGCCATGCTTTGCCCTGAATTCCGGCATTTGCAAAACGGCGTTGAACTCGCCCACAGCTACAACTTCAATCCGCATAAATGGATGTTCACCAACTTCGACTGCAACTGTTTCTGGGTCGCCGACCGCAAGGCGCTGATTCAGACCCTGAGCATCCTGCCGGAATATTTGCGCAACCAGGCCACGGAGTCGGGCGCGGTCATTGACTACCGCGACTGGCAAATCCAGCTGGGACGCCGCTTCCGCTCGCTGAAGTTGTGGTTTGTGATCCGCCACTATGGCGTCGAGGGCTTGCAGCACCACATTCGCCAGCACGTGCAACTCGCGCAGCAGTTCGCCGACTGGGTAAGAACGGACGACCGCTTCGAACTGGCCGCGCCCGTGCCTCTGAACCTGGTGTGCTTTCGGCACAAGGCAGGGGACGCGGCGAATCAGACAATCATGGATCGCCTGAACCGCAGCGGCGACTTGTTTCTGACGCACACCAAGCTCAACGGCAAGCTCACCCTGCGCCTTTGCATAGGCCAGACCCACACGCAGGCACGGCACGTGGAGAACGCGTGGAAACGGATTCGGGAAGAGGCCGGGAAAATCGTGGCCTCAGCATGAGGGCCATCATGCTTCCCAAGGATTCAGAACGGCGACTTGCGCGCTTGCGAAGTCGTTGACGTTGCGGGAGACCATCGTTAGATTGTGATGAAGCGCGGTTGCGGCGAGCAGGCCATCAATGGCTGCGAGTGGACGTCCCTTCCGTTTGGCTTCCGCGGTGAGCCATCCCCAACGGTCCGCAATCACACCGTCGATGCCCAGAATTCTTCCCGCAAAGCGTACCTGCAAATCCGTTTCCAGCCACATCTCGAGCTGCGTGCGGCGCTTGCTTTGCGGCAAGAAGGCGGCGCCATTGCGGATTTCTCCCAGAGTCAGAACACTCAGGTAGAGCAGGCTTTCGTCCGCCGCCCTTAGCCAATCCAGGACGCGGGGCTCGGGCCGGCTGCGGATCAGCTCGGAAATGCAGTTCGTATCCAGCAGGAATCCGCTCATAGGTCGACATCGCGTACTGGGCTGCGATCGCGCTTTAGATCAAGCTCCAAGCCCATCAGAGGCGACTGACGGAAGAAGTCGACAATATTTGCAGGCTGGCGCGCCCTACCAACCAGGCGCTCGTACTGCTCCTCGGCCACCATCACCACGCTTTCCTTACCCTGCTTCGTGATCCGCTGCGGCCCTTCGGTTCGCGCGCGGCGGAACACTTCGCTGAAGCGGGCTTTGGCGGTCTGAACCTGCCAGGACTCGCCGGCGGACTGCAGGCTAGCCTGGCGAGTTGGGACAATCGCACGGTCACGCTTTTTCATGGAACCTTCCGTGTTCCCGGTGTCGTATCTGACTAGTCTGACTAGACAGTTTAACTCTTCAGCATCCGTCGATCAAGCGAAATTCTACCCCCAGATCTGATTACGACCGCGAGAGATTGCCTTGTGCTACGCTAGCCACCGAGTGCGGACGTAGCCGTTAGGAGGATTTGTGCACCTGCCCGTCCATCCTGTCTGGTTTTGGCTGCTCGTTTTTGCTCCGTATCTAAGTTTGCTGATTCTGTGGGGTGCGGCAAGTATCTTCGATCCGTCATTAAAGCCTCTGGAGCGATGGCTGTGGGCTGGTTACTTTCTGTTCTTTGTACCCGATCTTCTCCTTGGCGGGGGAGTGGTGGACGGGCACAAGGCTCTGCGTCTCGTGGTAACCACATGTGCCTACAGTTGTTTTGGCATGGCAATGTGGATCAAGAGACATTACCTGTTCGAAACGCTGCCCGCACCCGGCGCTAAATGGTATTTCCCCTGGAAAGCCGCTGGGTTTTCCATTCCGGCCAGCACGCGCATTCTGGTGCGGAACATCGACGCGGTGTCACCCTGGTACATCGACAAACTCGGACTGCGCAAGTTAAGCGAAACCGATTGGAACGAGTCCGGCATCGCCACGTTTCGATTCAAGGCAGACGGCAACTCGGTGGTGCTCACGACTCGCGGTGGTTTCGGAACTGGCAAGACTGCAATTCTGTTCACTAAGAAGATCGCCCGGATGAGAGATGTAATGGCGGCGCGTGGCGTCGACGTCGGGACAATCGAGAAAGATCGTCAAGGCATCCGGTATTTTGAAATCCACGATCCTGAAGGAAACGAGATTGAGGTTGTTGAGGAAACCTGAGAATTGTTCTCCTCAGTCCGCCGGCATGGGCGCGGTTTGTGGTTCCACACGGCGCTCCGTCGCAGGGTAAGTTGTATCTGTCGGTATTGCCAGCCACTTTCTTACCTGCGGCAGAGCTTTTCGCATGGCCACTTCGCCGGCGTGGATCAAGTCGTCGGCACGCTTGAAGTCGTCGTAGGCGAATCCGGCGACGTCGGGCTCAATGACCACGTCGGCCGCACCGCGCCACAGGCTGGACATGGCATCCTGCGCGATGGCGAACGATTGTCCGATCACGTCGAACAGATGGCGGGGTGGCCCACCAACGGCCCACGTACCCTTCAAATGCACCGCCAGCACGCGCTCGGCGCCCATTTCGAGCAAGGGACGCGTGGGCACCGGATGCGACAACATGCCATCGATCAGATAGCGCCCGCGAATCTCCACCGGCAGAAACATTCCGGGATAGGCGCAACTGGCGCGCACCGGGTCGACGATCGAACCGGAGTGAAACACCACGCCTTCGCCGGTATTGAAGTCGGTCGCGGTTACCCCCAGCGGAATGCGCAGCTCTTCAAACGTCTTACATTTCAAAGTGCGGGTCAGGAACGCGACCATGCGGTCATTCGAGGCGAAGCCGAAACGCGAGAGCGTCCAGCGCGCGAAGGTGGTGAAACGCACGCTGTGCGCCACATCCTGCATTTCGGTGAGGGACAGGCCGCTGCAGTAACAGGCGCCGATGAGCGCACCGACGCTGGTCCCGGTCACGACGCGGACCGGAATGCCTTCTTCTTCCAGAACTTTGAGAACTCCGATGTGGGCGATGCCGCGGGCAAATCCTCCGCCCAGGGCCAGGCCAATCGCGGGCGCGCGGGGCGCCACGACAGGCGGCGCGGCATTACGGGAGAGTTCCCGGCTAAAGGCCCTCACCGTCCGAATGATTTTCCCCAGACTTTTCACAGCCAACTCCGTGTTTCCAGCCCAAGATCGGCCGGAACCACACCCCACTCAAGGGTAAGATGACACAGTTCCTTGGATGCCGGTAAGAGCACAACGGTGCTACAAGGCATTACGTTAGAGACCCCAACGGGCACCGTAACCCGTTACCCCACGGCCAGCAGGTCGGCGACGAAACTCCTGTATTCCTGCTAAGTTGCCAACGGTAGAGTGGGTAAAATATGGTGGATTGGAGCTATGGTGCGCGAAATCTCCGCCGGCGGAGTAGTCCTTCGCAGGAAAGACGGCAGTTGGTGGATGGCTGCCATCGAACTACCTTACGCCGCCCCGGCTGCTGATCCCGGTCCCGCGAGACGCGAAGCTCGCTCGAAGCCAATGCCGGTTCTTTGCCTGCCGAAGGGCCTGGTTGATCCGGGCGAAAAACCGCTCGAAGCGGCGCTGCGCGAAGTCCGCGAAGAAACCGGGATCACCGCCGTTCTTATCACGAAACTCGGTGACAGCAAGTATGTCTACGTGCGCTCCTGGGGCGATGGGGAACGCGTGTTCAAGATCGTGAGCTTTTACCTGGTGCGCTACGCATCCGGACGCATCGACGATGTCTCCGACGCAATGCGGATCGAAGTCGCCCGTGCCCGGTGGGTGCGCCTGGACGACGCGCCCAAATTACTGGCCTACGGCGGCGAGAAAAAGATGGCGCGCAAGGCGATCGAGTATGTCAAAGCCCATCCGGACTTGTGATTTCTGGCGCTAGATAAATTGCCCTCCAAGCGATTACCATTGGCAGTTTGCAATTCAATTCGAAATCCTCTGTTTACTCCGTGCCCCCTGTGGTGAAGACTTTCGTTTGAGGCCATTCATGAAGCACATTCATAAAGTTGCCATCCTGGGCGCCGGAACCATGGGCGCCCGCATCGCCGCGCATTTTGCCAACGCCGGTGTTCCCAGCTACTTGTTGGATATTGTCCCGGCGGACGCCTACGGCCCCGCACGAAACAAAATTGCCGCCGCCGGGCTCGAGGCCGCGAAGAAATCGAAGCCGGCAGCGTTTATGGAAGCTTCCCTCGCCCGCCTGGTCACGGTCGGCAACTTCGAAGACGACCTGAAGAAACTCGCCGACGTCGACTGGATCATCGAAGCCGTAGTCGAGAATCTCGACCTCAAGCGGGCGTTATTGAAAAAGGTAGAAGCCATCCGCAGGCCGGGGACAATCATCACCACCAACACCAGCGGCCTGCCCGTGGGCAAAATTGCCGAGGGATTCTCCGACGATTTCCGCCGGTCGTGGTTTGGCACGCATTTTTTCAATCCCCCGCGCTACATGCGCCTGCTCGAGCTGATTCCCACGCCCGAAGCCGACCGCGCCCTGATCGACGCGGTCTCGCATTTCTGCGATGTGCATCTCGGCAAAGGCGTAGTGCTCGCTAAAGACACGCCTAACTTCATCGGCAACCGCATCGGGACATTTTCAGTATTGAACGTGATGCGCCTGATGCAGGAAATGGACCTGACCATCGAAGAGGTCGACGCGCTGACTGGACAAGCCGTCGGCTGGCCGCGATCGGCCACGTTCCGCACCATCGACCTGGTCGGCCTCGACATTCTCGGCCATGTAGTCGGCAACATGACCTCGAACGTCAAAGATGAACGCAGCGATCTCCGTCTGCCCGACTTCTTCAGCAAGATGTTGGAACGGAAAATGCTCGGCGACAAAACCAAAGGCGGCTTCTACAAGAAGAATGTGGGGCGGACACTCCTGTCCGCCGAATCTGGCCAGGAAGACGAACGCCTCGCGCTCGATTGGAAGACTCTTGAATACCATCCGCGGCAGAAGCCGAAATTTTCCTCGCTCGATATGGCGAAGAATATCGACGACACGGGAACTCGCCTGCGCACCCTGCTCGGCCTCGACGGCGCTGCTCCGCAAAAGAACGATAAAGCCGGCGCGTTTCTCTGGGCAGCGCTTTCCGATCTGTGGACGTACTCCGCCAATCGCGTGCCCGAAATTTCCGACTCGATCGTTGAAATCGACCGCGCCATGCGCCTCGGCTTCAACTGGGAGCTTGGTCCATTTGAATTGTGGGACGCCGCCGGCGTCGAAGCCACCGTCGCCCGCATGAAAAAGGAAGGCAAGCCAGTGGCGGCGAACGTAGAAAAACTCCTGGCCGCAGGCCAGAAGTCGTGGTACGCCGACGATCCCAGAACAGCCTCTGGCCGGAAATACTGGCAACTGGCAACCGGCAACTGGCAAGTGGTTGAAGTTCCCGCCGGCGTGTGGTCGACGACGGTCGCGAAGAAATCCCACGGCGTGGTAAAGAAAAACTCCGGCGCATCGCTGATCGATCTGGGCGACGGCGTGGCCTGCCTGGAGTTCCACAGTAAGATGAACTCGCTGGGCTCCGACATTATCAGTCTTATTAGTCAAACCCTAAAACCTAATGGCCCGGGCGATGCCTTCGACGCGTTCGTCATCACCAACGACGCCCCGAACTTTTCCGTCGGCGCCAACCTCATGCTGCTGCTCATGAGCGTGCAGGAAGACGAGTGGGACGACGTTGACCTCGCCATCCGCCAGTTTCAGGGGATGACGCAAGCCATCAAGTTCTCCCCAAAACCGGTCGTGGTCGCGCCGTTCGGCCTATGCCTGGGCGGAGGCACGGAGATTTCTCTGCACGCCGCCGCGCGCCAGCCACACGCCGAACTCTATGCCGGATTGGTCGAAGTCGGCGTCGGTCTACTCCCCGGCGGCGGCGGCTGCAAAGAAATGCTGCTGCGCGCCGTTGACAGCGCCGCGGCCTCGCGCGGCAAAGTCTCCGGTGAAGTTCTCGCCGGTTCCGTCGAAATGATGGAGGCCCTGAAGAAAGCTTTCGAAACCATCGCCACCGCCAAAGTCGCCACCTCGGCGCACGAAGCCCGCGGCCTAGGATTCATTTCCGACGCCGACCGCATCACCATGAACCGCGAGCGCGTGCTCTCTGACGCCAAGGCCCGCGCCCTCGAACTCGCCCGCGCCGGCTACGAGCCGCCCGTGCCGCGCACCGACATTCCCGCGCCCGGCGAAAGCCTTCTCGCCGCGCTCAAGATGGGCGTTTATCTCATGCGCCAGGGCGACTACATCACCGACTACGAAGTGAAGCTGGGCGGCAAGATCGCCGAAGTCCTCTGCGGCGGCAATGTCACACCGGGCACTCCGGTGAGCGAGCAGTACATCCTCGACCTCGAGCGCGAAGGATTCAAGTCCCTCTGCGGTGAGAAGAAGACGCAGGAGAGAATTCAGTTCACGCTGAAGACGGGGAAGACGCTGAGGAACTGAGCGGGACACGTGCCGATCGATCAGATCGGACTTTCCATAACCCAAGCGCTTAGGATACAATACTAATGCCGACGGTTCTGCGAATCGAGGGATTGAGGGTGGTGGTTTATCCCAACGATCATAGACCCGCTCATATGCACGTGATCGGTAGAGGTTGTGAAGCGGTGTTCAACTTGAATTGTCCGGCTGGCCCCGTGGAGTTACGTGAGAATTATGGATTTTCGAGGCGTGAAATCGCGCGGATCCACAGCGCGCTAGCGGGGCATCTGGCAGAACTCTGCGCCGCATGGGAGAGAATTCATGGCAACCCCTAATTATTTCGAGCTAGCGAACCAGCGGGCGAAAGATCTGCAGTCGTCGGTTCCCCAAACCGTTGCGGCTCACTACGACCGCGCCAGCAACCGCATTGTGATCCGCCTCAGCTCCAAGCTGGAATTGAGCTTCTCACCGCTCGACGCCGAAGGCCTGCAGAACGCCCGGCCGTCAGAGCTCGAAGAAATCGAGATCACTCCATCCGGCCTGGGCATACACTTCCCCAAACTGGACGCCGATCTCTATATCCCTGGTCTGCTGGAAGGTTTTTTAGGCTCGAAGCGCTGGATGGCATCCAGACTTGGACAAATCGGAGGCAAGTCCCGCAGCGCCGGCAAGCGCGCCGCCGCCAAAGCCAACGGCAAGCTTGGCGGAAGACCGAAAAAGACAGGCTGAGGGATTCAAGTCCCTGTGCGGGGGCTTACATGACACGACTTGACCTTATCAACGAATTGCTGCGTTACGAGGATGTCGAGGGCCTTCTGTCGACGGGGGCCCCGGATGACGAATATGAATCGGAAGCAGAGATGATTGCGGATCGTGTTGGCGAAGCGGAGCAAAGAAGCGGCGAAAAGATCACGCGAGAGGAAATAGAGAGGATCGTCGCCGTTGTTTGGAAGGAGATGTTCAGCCTGTCGGATGAGGACGCAGGACGAAGAAAAGAAGCCTTCTCGACAATCGCCTCCCGACTCGTCCCGTGACGTCAGCCCGCCGCAACGTGCGCGAACCTCCGCACCGCCGGCTGCCGAGCCTGTTTCGCCCGCCACAGGTCGTACTGCGCCTGCATGTTCATCCACAGTTCTGGCGTGGTCCCCAAAGCGGCCGCCAAACGAATCGCCATCGCAGCGGAGATTCCGGCCTTGGTGTTCAGCACACGGGATAGAGTCACACGCGTGACCCGCAGATGGCCCGCCGCCGTGGATACGGCCAAGTCCCCGAGGTATTCGCGGAGAACCAGTCCGGGGTGCGGTGGCTTGTGCATGCGCATGGATTAGCGCCCTCGCGTATAGTGTAACGATACACGCTACACGCGTCAACTCTTGAACAGACCCGCGTCATCCTTGCTACAATCGCCTCATGCCCGCCATAAAAAGACCTCTGCTAACTCTCGCCGCGGCCCTCGGCCTGACCGTCCTTATTTCCTCAACCTCGCTCGCAACCGCCCAAGCCAACGCGCAGAAAGACGCTCCTGCGCAGGAAGTCGCTCCCGACGTACCCGACGCGATTGCCGTCCCCGCGGGCCTCGAGCCCGTGCTCTCCGCGCATGCCAAGGGATCGCAGATCTACACTTGCCAGGCTGGCGCGGACGGCAAGTTCGCCTGGACGCTGAAAGGTCCCGAGGCCGAACTCAGCGATAGGAAAGACAAAGCAATCGGCCAGCATCTCGCCGACCCGGTCTCGAAGCTGCCGACCTGGAAGCTGAAAGATGGCAGCGAAGTCTCGGGCAAAGCCGCGGCCCACGTCGACTCGCTTGATTCGAACTCGATCCCCTGGCTGCTGGTGAACGTGGTGAGCAACGCGGGCAAAGGTCAGCTGGCGAAGGTGACCACCATTCAGCGCGTCCACACGCACGGCGGCAAACCCGGCAACGACGCCTGCGATGAGTCCCACAAAGACGCGGAGACAAAGAGCAGTTACACGGCCGACTATTTCTTTTTCGCTCCGGCGAAGTGATGGTCGTTTGCACGAACGGCGCGCTTGAAGCCCGCGCCCAACGGAAGGCATCTAACGAACAGCCATCCGACAGCGGAGAAATACTATGCGTGAAGTCATCATCGCTTCTTCTGTACGTACGCCCGTAGGACGCGCCTATAAGGGCATGCTCCGTGCCACTCGTCCCGACGAACTGGCCGCGGTCGCGATCAAAGGCGCGCTCGAACGCGTGCCGCAACTCGACGCTAAAGAGATTGAAGACGTCATTCTCGGCTGCGCCATGCCCGAAGCCGAGCAGGGGATGAACGTGGCCCGCATCGCCTCGCTGCGCGCGGGACTGCCAGTCGAAGTTTCCGCGCTGACGATCAACCGCTTTTGTTCTTCGGGATTGCAGGCGATCGCCATGGCCGCCGAGCGCATTATGAGCGGCGGTGCGGAAATCATCGTCGCCGGTGGCACCGAGTCAATGTCGATGATCCCGATGGGCGGACACAAGATCTCGCCCAATCCCTGGCTGGTCGAACATTATCCGGACGCATATCTCACCATGGGACTCACCGCCGAGCGAGTCGCGCAGCGCGTCGGCATCACCCGCGAAGCGGCGGACGAGTTCTCGCTCCGCAGTCACCAGAAAGCGCTGGCGGCAATTCAGGCAGGAAAGTTTTCCGACGAAGTCGTGCCCGTGCCCGTAAGTTTCAGCACGCCCAACGGCTCCAAGCCCAAGCGGCAGGAAATTGTATTCAAAGTAGACGAAGGGCCCCGCGGTGACACCTCGCTCGAAGCCCTGCTCGCGCTCAAGCCCGCGTTTCACATGAAGGGCACAGTGACCGCTGGAAATTCGTCGCAAATGTCGGACGGCGCAGCGGCGGCGGTAGTCATGTCGGCCGAGCGCGCGAAAGCGCTTGGCATCCAGCCGCTGGCTCGCTATGTTGCTTTCGCGACGGCTGGATATAAGCCAGAAGAAATGGGACTCGGCCCCGTATTCGCGATTCCGAAGGCCCTGAAAATGGCCGGACTGAAGCTCTCTGACATCGACGTGATTGAGTTGAACGAAGCTTTCGCAGCGCAGGCATTGGGCGTGATCAAAGAGGCAGGGCTCGACCCGGAGAAGGTCAATCCCAACGGCGGCGCCATCGCGCTCGGCCATCCTCTGGGCTGCACCGGAGCCAAGCTGACTGCGAGCGTGATCCGCGAACTGAAACGCCGTGGCGCCCGCTACGGCATGGTAACCATGTGCGTCGGCGGAGGCATGGGCGCCGCCGGCATTTTCGAGAACTTGAACTAGAAACAGCGTTTCCGAAGATCGTTAATCGGCCATCCATAACAATTCTTTACCCGATTGCTATGCTTCTTGACGCGGTCGGGGAGTACTCTTTGGTTGGGCGCGATGCTTCCGAGAGAGCATCCCAACAAGACAAGGCATTGCAGCCCCCGCTGAGTGAGTGACGTTCAGTCGATACGGAGGTGCTCCATGCGGCTCTCCACTATTTGTCTTGCGGCGTTGCGCCTCGCCTTAGCTCTTGCGGTCATCCTGCTGTTCTCCACCAATATCTTGGCTCAACATTCGGCGGGAGGCGGCGGAAGTTCGAGCGGTGCTTCCTCAGGTGGCGGAGGCGGAGGTTCTCACGGCGGTTCCTCGGCCGGATCCTTTTCTTCGGCAAGTTCCTCCAGCCATAGCTCCGGCGGGTCGGTTTCGCACAGGTCGACTGCGAATGCTCCAACTTCGGGATCGGCCTCGTCGCGCTCTGGGGTGCGTGGAGCTCAGCCGAAGGCTTTGAATACTGTTCGTCAAACCAATGCAGCTGTACCTGGCAAGACGGAACCGTCTCAGAAAAGAGGTTTCTTTTCCTTCCTGCGGCATCCTTTCAGAAAACCGTTGCCGCCCGAAGCTACGAGCCCGCCGCTGGCTGATCTGCGGCGCCCGGTCTGTTTCAAAGGTCCCTGCCAGGTCTGTCCGAAAGGCGGATGCGCGGGAACTGTTATCGCCAGCAACAGCATTCGCCATCCCTGCGCGGCGGGAGAATTTCGGAGTGGTGGCGCCTGCCTGCAGCAGATTTCTCTCGACGACTGCAGTGGGTTGCGCATGATGGCGCAGCAGCAGGCACAGCGTATGCAGGCGGCGGAAGCGACGCGCCAGAGCGCGTGCTCCAGTGATCCGCACCAATGTTCGGCTTCGAGCAGTTCGGCGGAGAGCGAAGCGAACCTCTACCGGGAGTTGCAGGCGAGATATCAAGCCTGCCAGCGCAGGGCGCCGGCTGCTTTTCCGTTCAATGGCTTTGGGGCCCGAGGTTATTCGGCGGCGATCTCGTTCGATTCCGTGAGGTGAGGATGGAGCCGAGGCCTTGCTTTGAGGAACATTGAAGCATCGAAAACTCCGGCACGAAAGCCCTGCTAATGCCCGCGTTTCCCTCCTATCATTCCCTTCCTTCCGGCATTAGAATTACATTGTTCTTCCGCCAGGGCTCCGTGCGGAGTCGACGGTTTCAGAGCGAGGGATGGAATAGACATGGCGACCACCACGGCAGTTCCGAAAACCAAGATCTCCGGCGGCAGCTTTTTGCTGGAATCGCGGCAGCCCGAAGAGATTTTCACTCCGGAAGATTTCACCGAGCAGCATCAGCTCATCGGGCAGACCGCGGAAGAGTTTTCGGTCAACGAGATTCTGCCGAACGTCGAGAAGATCGAGCACAAGGATTTCTCGGTTTCGCGCGCCCTTCTGAAAAAAGCAGGCGAACTCGGCCTGAGCGCAGTCGAGATTCCCGAAGCCTACGGCGGCCTCGAGATGGACAAAGTAACTGCCGCCGTCATCGCCGATCACATCGCGAAATATGCCGGCTTCGCCACCACCTGGGGCGCGCACAGCGGCATCGGCCTGCTGCCCATCGTCTATTTCGGCACCGAGGAGCAGAAGAACAAGTACCTACCGCGCCTGGCCGCGGGCGAAATTGTCGGCGCCTATGCCTTGTCGGAAGCCTCGTCTGGCTCGGACGCTCTCAACTGCCGTGCCCGCGCCGAGCTATCGCCCGACGGCAAGCACTACATTCTCAACGGCGAAAAAATGTGGATCACCAACGCCGGCTTCGCCGACCTGTTCACCGTGTTTGCCAAAATTAACGGCGAGAAGTTCAGCGCGTTTCTGGTGGAGAGAACTTTCCCCGGCTTCTCGGTCGGCGCCGAAGAGCACAAGATGGGCATTCGCGGCTCGTCGACCTGCCCCATCATTCTCAACGACTGCAAGGTTCCGGTCGAAAACCTGCTGGGTGAAATCGGCAAAGGCCACGTGATTGCCTTCAACATTTTGAACGTGGGCCGCTTCAAGCTGGGTGCGATGTGCGTGGGCGGAGGCCGCGTATCGCTGGAAAACGCGATCGGCTACGCCAAGCAGCGCAAGGCCTTCAACAAAGTCATCGCCGACTTCGGGCTGGTGCGGGAAAAAATCGCCAATATGGCGACGCTGCTCTATGTGGGCGAATCGCTGGTCTATCGGACTGTCGGCATGATGGACGTGGCTTTGAGCGAAGTCGACAAGTCGGCCCCTGACGCGGCCCGGCAGAACTTGAAGGCGATCGAGGAATACGCCGTCGAGTGCTCAATCATTAAAGTGTGGGGCTCGGAGATGATCGACTACGTCGTCGATGAGACGGTGCAGATTTACGCCGGATACGGCTTCGTCGAGGAGTATCCCGCCGAACGCGCCTATCGCGACGCCCGCATCAATCGCATCTTCGAAGGCACCAACGAGATTAACCGGCTCATCATCACGGGATTTCTGCTGAAGCGCGCCATGAGCGGGCAGTTGCCGCTGATGCCCGCGATCAAGAAGCTGATGGACGAGGTGCTCTCCGGTCCGTCGATGGCAGAAGATCTCGAAGGCGCGCTCCCCGAAGAACGAAAATTAGTAGCGCAGGCCAAGAAGCTGGGGCTATTCGCCTCTGGCGCAGCCACGCAGAAATACATGCAGGCAATTCAGGACCAGCAGGAAATCATGGGCGCAATTGCCGACATGACGATTGAAACTTATGCGATGGAATCAGCGGTCCTGCGCGCGCAGAAGATCGTCGAGGCCAAAGGCGAAGCCGGCGCGACTCTGCCGATTGCGATGACCCGCGTATATCTGTCGCAGGCTTTCGAGAAGATCGAGTCCGCCGCGAAGAAGGTGATCGCAGCCGTTGCCGACGGCGACATGCTGCGCACGCAGCTTGCCATCCTGCGCCGTCTGGCGAAATACGAGCCCTTCAACACCATCGAACTGAGACAGCAAATTGCGCAGCGAGTGATCGAGCGAGGCAAGTACACACTGGCGTAGGAACGAAGGCGAACCTGAACACACAGGACAAAGAGGGACTGCGAATCCTCCGTGTCCCCTGTGTCCTCTGTGGTTAATTTTGCTTCGCTCTGCGCACTCTTCTGATACAACTATCCCGATGAAAATCACAGCGCTGCACCTGATCGCCGCCATTGCGATCGCTCCAACCCTGGCAGCCCAGTCGACTCCAGCCACGCCACAAGATTCAGCCACATTCGACCCCGACGGCACTGCACACATCACGCGCGTCATTCCCATGCCGGCGGCCATCAGTCCAGAAGCGCAGAAGTGGCTCGAATCGCTTGCCCAGCAAAAAGTCGGACCGCCGGAGTCACTCGCCGAGCGCCGCACCCACACCGATGCCTGGCGCAAAACCGACTCCGCCGAAGCGCGCAAACTCTATCCCGTCAACGTCGAAGAGTCCACAACCGCGGGGGTTCGCACCGACATCATCACGCCGCTGTCAATCCCCGCAAGCAATCGTGTGCTAATCAACCTGCACGGCGGAGGATTCAATTCCGACTCCGGCTCGTTGATCGAGGGCGTCCCGATCGCGAACCTGGCGAAGATCAAAGTCGTTTCCGTTTACTACCGGCTCGCCCCGGAGAATCCCTTTCCAGCCGCCGTAGACGATGTAGTCGCGGTCTATAAGGAACTGCTGAAGTCGTACCCGCCGCGCAGCATTGGAATCTTCGGCACGTCGGCGGGAGCGATTCTCACCTGCGAAGTGGCCGCCCGTCTCAAGCAACTCGGGCTGCCGCTGCCCGCCGCGCTCGGCATCTTCTCCGGACTCGCGGACTTCAGCCGGGTCGGCGACAGCCGGCAACTGTTCACGCTCGACGGCTTTCCCGGACGCCTCGAGCCGATCGACGCCAACCACTTGCCGAGTGATCAATATGTCGGCAAGACCGACCGCAAGGATCCAGTGCTGTCGCCCATTTTTTCCGACCTGCACGGCATGCCGCCCACCCTGCTGGTCACCAGTACACGCGACATCCTGTTGAGCGACACTACGACGCTTCATCGCGCTCTGCTGCGCGCCGGAGACGATGCGCAGCTGGTCGTCTTTGAAGCGCTGCCTCACGCTTTCTGGTACCACTTCCAGTTGCCGGAGACGCAAGAAGCGCTCGAACTTATGGCGAAATTCTTCGACGAGAAACTGGCGCGGTAGAATTTTCCCTTCTATGACGCGAACCCACACGGAGAACCAATGACCCGAAGGCATCTTCAGTTTTCTGTTCTGCACATCGCAGCTGTCCTGACGGCGCTGGTCGCCGTCGCCATCCCTGCCCGCGCCGACGCCACTCTGCCCGCGCTGCTCGCCGATCACATGGTGATGCAGCGTGGCCTTCCGGTTCATGTATGGGGCATGGCCGCGCCGCAAGAGGCGGTCTCCGTGGCTTTCCGCGGTGAGACCAAGTCGACGACCGCCGACGACGAGGGCCGCTGGAGCGTTTATCTTTCTCCCGGCGAAGCTGGCGGGCCCTTTCAGTTGACGGTCAAGGCAACAAACACGCTTGTGGTCAACGACATTCTTGTCGGTGACGTCTGGGTCGCGTCCGGCCAGTCAAACATGGAATTTCCCATGACTGAATTGGCCAACGCCCAGACTGAAATCGCAGCCGCGCAATATCCCAAGATTCGTCTTTTCATGGTCAAGCACAAACCCGCGGACTATCCGCTGGAAGATGTCGAGTCGAAAGGCTGGGCCGCGTGCACTCCGGAAACTGTGGCGACCACTTCCGCCGTTGCGTATTTTTTCGCGCGCCATCTCCAGCAAAAGCTTGGCGTCCCGATCGGACTGGTCGAGTCGTTCTGGGGAGGCACCGCGGCCGAATCGTGGACCAGCCTTCACTCACTCTCCGCCGACGCCGCGCTCATGCCGGTCTTCGCGGAACGCGCGAAAACCGTCGCGACCGAATCCACAACAGTTTTGCAACAGCAACGGGAGGAACGCGAATATCAGCAGGCTGTGGCGCAAGCCCAGGCCGATGGCAAGCCGCTACCCTGGCGGAAGTGGCATCCGGATTTCGCGGCATGGGCTCCGTCAGCGCTCTTCAACGGCATGATCGCGCCGCTGACGCCGTTCGCCATTCGCGGCGTCATCTGGTATCAGGGCGAGGCCAACTCCGGCTCTCGCGCCTCGCTCTACGCCCGCCTTTTTCAAACCATGATTCGCGACTGGCGCAACGCCTGGGGCGAGGGAGATTTTCCATTCCTCTTCGTGCAGATCGCCAACTGGAACACTTCGCCTGAGGCTCTTTGGCCGGAGGTTCGCGACGCGCAGCGTCAGGCGCTCGTGCTAAAGAATACGGGCATGGCCGTCACCATCGACGGCAACGAGCCAGACAACCTTCATCCCAAGAACAAGCAGGACGTCGGTCTTCGTCTCGCGCTGGCGGCGCGCGCGATTTCCTACGGGGAAAAAATCGAGTGGTCCGGACCGTTGTACCGGCAAATCACGCAGGAAGATCATGCATTGCGCGTGTGGTTCGATCATGCCGGCGGATTGATGGCCAAGGGCGCGGCAGTTACCGGCGCTGCTACCGGCGCTGCAACCGGCGAAGTGACCGGCTTTGAAGTCGCTGGCGCGGATGGAAAGTACTCCGCGGCCCAAGCCAGGATCGAGGGCGAATCCGTCGTCGTATCCAGCCTGGATGTACCGAAACCGGTGTCAGTGCGCTACGGATGGGCTGCCAGTCCAAACTGCAATCTCTTCAATAAAGAAGGCCTGCCCGCCTCGCCATTTCAGGCGCCGGAATAAATCCCGAGCGACGAAATTATTTGCCCTGGCCCGCAATCGGATATCCCTGCCAAACATATTCCAGAGCCTCGGGTAGAGTTTGTTGTTTCACGGCATGGTCGACGTGCCCCGCATTGCGCGCAAACACGAACTGATAGTGGTAGCCCTTGTCGGCCAGCACTCTCGCCATATTTTCATTGGCAAGAACCCAGTCGTGCAGGTTGTCGCGCATGACATTCGGATTGAACAGGTCCCGGTCGCCAACCTCCATCCAGATGCGCAGCGGCTTCGCCGGCGTGTTGGGGATGAGGTGTTCATGGAACTCCCACGCTCCATGCGGCGTTTGCGAGTTCGGTGGCCACTGCTGGTTCACGTAGGTGCCCGAGTAGGTGAGAACGCGGTGGTAGAGCTCTGGGTGATACCACGCCATGATCAACGCGCACGACCCGCCGGAGCTTCCGCCCGTCGTCGCCCGGCCGTCGGGATCCTTGGTCAGTTTCACATTGGCTTGCTTCTCCACCTGCGGCAGCACTTCTTTCTCAACAAACTCAGCGTACAACCCCGACATCGTGTCATATTCGAGCCCGCGTTCGCTGCCCTGCGCGTCGCCGGAACCGTTGCCGATGGAAATGGCAATCATCACCGGCACGCGATGCTCGGCAATTAAATTACCCAGAACTGTGAACAACAAAGTGTCAGGCCCATCCGCTCCGACAATAAACGGCGCGATCGTGCCCGCGACGTATTGTTTTGGGACGTAAACCGCCACGCGGCGAGTGTAAGGCGCAGGGTGGCTGGTGGTAATGATTAGCTTGGCGGGGTCGGCGGGATCTGGCGTTCCGAAAGTTCCGGCGTCCCGCGCAATGCCCGGATAGATTTTGCTGTCGGCCGAATTCATCGTGAAATTGTAGACAGTTCCCTGAGGCACACCTTGCTGCACGGTCGACTCGGGCGCGGGATTGTGGGTGGGGCCGAGGATGAAGTTTCCATTAGTGTTTGCGGGAGCGTTGGCGCCGTCAGGTAAGTCTTTGGCCATCACATATCCGGGCGTATTCGGATCGCGGGTCGGAGGCGCCGGGCGCGCTGCAGGAGATTGGCCCGTTGCCGGAGCTTGACTCATCGCCAGGAGGCCACAAGTACAAGCGATCAACGTTACGAACATTAAGACTCGAGGCCTGCACATGACGGCTCCTCCATGGGATCGGGGCCAACTCCGAATAAGGTCGCCGGGACATTGTAGGTCAGGCATTGAGATCACGCATTGAGGTCAGGCATTGCAAGTCAAACCTTGCGAGCAAGACCTTGTAAATCGATCTTCTACCAATCTCCCGGCACTTCTGGTAAAAACGTCTGCATGAAAATGAGTCGCACGATTCTTACACTGTCCTGCGTTTTGCTTTTCATTTCCGGCTTGCGCGCGCAGGAAAAAAGTTCGCCGTCGGCCAACCTGGCGCTGACGCCGCCCATGGGCTGGAACTCGTGGAACAAGTTCCAATGCAACGTCAGCGAAGACATGATCAAGAGCATGGCCGACGCGGTGGTCAAATCGGGCATGAAAGACGCGGGCTACGTCTACGTCAACATCGACGACTGCTGGCAGGTGAGCCGCGACGCCAATGCCAACATCGTCGCCGATCCGCAACGTTTTCCGCATGGCATGAAAGCGGTCGGCGACTACATTCATTCGCTCGGACTGAAGTTCGGTGTCTATTCCGACGCCGGATCGAAGACCTGCGCTGGCCGTCCCGGCGGCCTGGGCCACGAATATCAGGACGCCGTGCAATACGCCGCCTGGGGCGTCGACTATCTGAAATACGACTGGTGCAGCACCGCCGCCACGCAGGATGCGAAAGCCTCGTACGCCAACATCCGCGCGGCTCTCGACGCTTCCGGCCGCCCCATCGTGTTGAGCATCTGCGAGTGGGGCACCGCCAAGCCGTGGCTCTGGGGCAAGGAAGTTGGCGGGAACCTGTGGCGCAGTACGGGCGACATCCAGGATCGCTGGGGCGGCCAACAGAAATGGCCGGATGGCAATTGTTGCTCGAACGGAGTGATGGGCATTATCGATCAACAAGTCGGCTTGCAGTCGTATGCCGGACCGGGGCACTGGAACGATCCTGACATGCTCGAAGTCGGCAACGGCGGTATGTCGGACGTTGAGTACCGCTCGCATTTCAGTCTGTGGGCGCTTCTGGCCGCGCCGCTGATCGCCGGCAATGACCTGCGCACCATGCGGCCGGAGATTCACGACATTCTCACCAACAAGGAAGTGATCGCCGTCGATCAGGATGCGCTCGGGCGCGAAGGCGAGCGCGTCGCAAAAAATGGCGACCTGGAAGTTTGGGCGAAGCAGCTAAAAGATGGAAGCCGCGCGGTCATCCTGCTGAATCGGGGCGGGACCGAACAGCAGATCACGGCGAACTGGGAGGATCTCGGTTATCCCAGCACCGTCAGCGCTTCGGTGCGCGACCTCTGGCAGCACAAGGATCTGGGAAAGTTCACGGGGAAATTCTCGGCGACGGTGGCATCACACGGCGTGGTGATGGTCGCGGTGAAACCCTAGAGGGCGCGGGCCCACGGCGCTTGCGAGGATGGTAGGGGTCCTTCGACTTCGAGGCGGCTTTAGTTCTTCGGAAAGCCGCCTCTGCGCCCAGGATGACAATTCCCCTGCTTTAGTTCTTCGGGAAGTTAGGATCGGCTTTTACTTCTTCGATCTGTTCGGTGTGGCGGGCGCTGTGCGCCGAGATCAGCAACAGCCACTGGTACCCATCCAGAGTTCCGAAAGCCTGATGATCGTAAAAGTGATCACGCAGGTCGTCATTCGTGGTCCGAACATAGTCCATCGTCGTCTTACGGCTGTCTTCAAACGCCTTCGTCAACTCTGCCTCTGTGGCCCAACGTCCCGTGGGGCGCAGTATCTCGGGTGCCTGCGCTTTGTGACTGCGGTCCGGCATTCTCTCGAGAATCATTTGATCTTTGCCCTTCACTTGCTCGCGCTTCTCGGGAGCCGCTGGAGACTGCATGATCCTGTGTTGTATGAGGCCAAGAATGGTCGACTCCGCCACCGCGATGTGCTCGGATACCTCCGCTACCGACCAACGATCGGGCGCAGGTTTGAATGTCCACTGCTTTTCCGAAAGGCCCGCAATCGACTTGAGAAAATTGTCGCGCGTGGTTTGCAACTGCTGCAGGGCGAATTCGCGCTCCTGCGCAGTCAGCGGGGTTGCGGCTGTGGGCGGGGTCTGGGGTACGCTCTGACCAATCGCAGAAGCAACGGTCAAGGAATACATTGCAACCGCCAGAATCAGTGCAATCTTCTTCACTTGCATGTGCATCCTCCTGGGAGATTTGTACACAGATGTTGTCTGCGTGGCCAACGGCGCAAGAATCCCTCAACGCTTATTCTTCAGCTCTTCCATCACGCTCTGGATCAGCTCTTTCGCATCGGTCAGGCTCTTCATGATGATCTGAATATCCATCACCGGCTTGCCTGGCCAGCGCTGGCTCTGGCAATAGACGCCGTGCTGCCCGACCAGCGCCATCGCGTCGGTGATGGTGTCCAGGGTGACGGCGAGACGCCCGCGGGGCACGCCCATCATGGTCTCGTAGTGTTCCAGTTCTTCCTGCTTTTCTTCGAATACCGCCATGCCAAGATTGTAACTGCGGCGGCGCGGGGAGCATAATGAGTCGGCTGACATAATCCCTTCTCAACCGTCAAACACCTTTAACAATACCGCAACTCAAAGGAGAGACCATGCAAAAACGATTCGCCCTTCTCGTATTCACTATCCTCACTCTAACCCTGTTCGCTTCGGCGCAGGCCAGTCCTCCGGCTTCGGCGTCGTGCGATCTCGGCATGGGCAAGACCATCAAGACCGACTACTCCAGCCCGCGCATGAAAGGCCGCAAGATTTACGGCGGTCTCGTGCCCTTCGGCGAAGTCTGGCGCACCGGGGCCAATTCCGCGACAACATTCGTGACCAGCGCCGACGTAACTGTGGGCGGCAAGACCGTGCCCACCGGCAGTTACACCCTGTTCACCGTCCCCACGGCCGGCAAGTGGACGCTGATCATCAATAAGAAAACGGGCGAATGGGGAATCCCGTACAAGTACGAGAGCGACGAACTGGCGCGCGTGGACATGAAAATTTCGACGCTGCCTTCGCCCTTAGAGAACTTCACCATCTCCTACGCCAAGTCCGGCAGCAGCTGCACTCTGCAGGTCGACTGGGAGACGACACGCGCGTCGGTGAATATCAGCGCGAAATAGCGTGATCATCTGCGACAGACTTAACGACGGGCCTTGCGCCAGCAGGGCCCGAGCTCTTATTTCTTCTGCTGCCGCAGCATATCTTCCGCTTGCCGCGCCTCCGCAAAATCAGGAGAGATTTTGAGCGCTTGCTGGTAAGCATCGAGTGCCTCGGGGACATGCCCCGCCTGCGCCAAAGTGCGGCCAAGTTCGAAATATCCCCGGGCGCTCGGCTGCAATTCCACCGAGCGCGATAAATCGCTGATCGCTTCCTCGAGTTTGCCTTGCTTCTGCGCCAGCAGGCCGAGTCCGAACCAGGCATGAAATTGGTTGGGATTGAAGCGCAACGACTGGTCAAAACTCGTATGCGCAGATTCGTCTTCTCCCAAGACGCGCTGGGCCGCGCCCAGGTTCGCGTAGGTCTCGGCCAACAGACCGGGATCAGAAGTCAGATCGATCGCCGCCTCATACTGAGCGACCGCCTCGTGCAACTCGTTGTGATTCTGAAAGTAGATTCCGAGATTGCTGCGGCTCATCGGATCACGCGGATTGATCCGCGCCGCAGCTTCGAAGTGAGGATGCGCGTCCTCCTCTCGACCCTCCAGAATCAGCGCGCCCCCCAGGTTATTTTCGGCCACAAAATTATTTTCGGTGACCGCGAGCGTGTGCGACCACAATTCCTCGTTGCTCTGCCAGTATCCAATCTGGCGATGGGTTACGAGGGCGAGCGCGACTAGGACGACTGCGGCGGGAACCACAGTCCAAGAGCCTACCCGCTTTTCTTCCGCCCAATCGGCGACGCCAAACGCAATCATCACGAAAATTCCGATCAGTGGAAGATAAGCGTAACGGTCAGCCATGGCGGCTTCGCCCACCTGCACCAGTCCGATCACCGGCACCAGCGTCCCCAGAAACCACAACCAGCCGACGATCAAATACCGGAGCGCACGAAACCGCCACGCAAAAACTGTGATGGTGAGCAGAACCAGAGCTCCCACCAGCACTTGCCACGCCGCCAGCGAATCTCCCGGATGCGGGTATAAAGGAGCCAGTCGCGCCGGCCAGACCATCTTCCACAAGTACATCGCGTAGGCGTAGATTGCAGTTGCGATGCGCGCTCCAAGGGAAACTTCGGCGGTGGTCCGTACCGCTCCCCCAGCCCGCTGCGCATGCATCGTGATGACCGCGCTCGCGGCAGACAAAGCCAGCAACGGAATTTTCTCAAAGGCGAGTTGCCGCCAGGAAAACTTGGCCTGAGTTTTGTCTGCGACCGCACCCGCTGCGCGCACGCGCCCCAGCGGCCAGTAATCAAGCAGTAGCAGAACTAACGGAAACGTGATCACCATCGGCTTCGACGCAAGCCCCGCGGCGAACAGAGCAGCCACCGCCAAATAGCGCTTCCAGCCTGGCTTTCGCGCATACCATCCATAGGCCCAGAGTGCGAGAAAAAAGAACATCGTGCACAGCACATTCTTTCGTTCCGCTACCCACGCCACTGACTCGACGTTAATAGGGTGCAGCGCGAACAACGCCGCCACAAACACGCTCGGACCCAGCCGCCCCGTAGCCCACATCAGCAACAGAAACAGCAGAATTACATTCACCGCATGCAGCAGAACGCTCGAGAAATGGTGGCCGACGGGATTCAATCCATACAGCGAGCAATCGAGAGCGTGCGACATCCAGGTCAGCGGATGCCAGTTGGCTTGTTCGGTAGAAGTCAGCGACCAGACGACAGTGTCCGCCGTCAGCCCCTGCCGCACGTGCGGATTATTGACGACATAGCGGTCATCATCATAGTTCGCAAACGGATGTCGATTGACCGGGTTATAGAGCGCCAGCGTGATCACTGCGAGCAGCAGGCACACGATGGGATTCCGCTTCTCGGGAGACGCGAACATGCCCGCCGATTCCTTCGCGGGCGGAGTTTTCTTTGTGGAAGGCAATATCAGGATTTAACCACAGAGGACACGGAGGAACACAGGGGAGGAAACACGGAAGGCACGGGTGACGCGATTGCTGACGGGCCCCAATCAGCAATCAGCAATCAACAATCAGTAATCACTAGCTGGCGGGCTTCCAGCGCAGCACGGGTTTCCTTGCCGCGGCGGTCTCGTCCAACCGTGAAACTCGCGTCGAATGCGGCGCATCGAGCACGGTCTGCGGATCTTCTTCGACTTCCTCCGCGATCGACTTCATGGCTTCGATGAACAAATCCATCTCTTCGACCGACTCGCTCTCTGTCGGTTCGATCATGAGCGCGCCCGGCACAATCAGCGGAAACGCCGTCGTATACGGATGAAATCCGTAATCGATCAGGCGCTTCGCAATATCCATGGTGCGCACGCCCTTTTTCAACTGCAGCTTGTCGCTAAACACAACCTCGTGCATGGTCGGCGTGGAGTACGGCAAGTCATATGTGCCTTCCAGCCCTTTGCGGATGTAATTGGCGTTGAGCACGGCGTCTTCGGTCGTCTGCCGCAAGCCGTCCGGGCCGTTCGCCTGAATGTAAGCCAGCGCTCGTACAAACATTCCGAAGTTGCCGTAGAAGGCACGCACCCGCCCCACCGACAGTGGACGGTTGTAGTCAAACGCCAGCGTACCATCCGCTTTCGAGACCACCACGGGCGTCGGCAAGAATGGTTCAAGGGATTTCTTGATCGCCACCGGCCCAGACCCCGGACCGCCTCCGCCGTGCGGAGTCGAAAAAGTCTTGTGCAGGTTCAGGTGCATTACGTCGACTCCGAAATCGCCAGGGCGCACCTTGCCGACCAGCGCGTTCATATTGGCGCCGTCCATGTAAAGCAGTCCGCCCTTGGCGTGCAGGATGTCGGCGATCTTGTGAATGTCCTGCTCAAACACGCCCAGCGTGTTGGGATTCGTAAGCATGAGTGCGGCCACGTCTTCGTTCATCTGCGCCGCAAGCGCTGCAATGTCAACCATGCCGCGTGAGTCCGATTTCAGATTCTCAACCGCATAGTTCACCATCGCGGCGGTCGCCGGATTCGTTCCATGGGCGGAGTCGGGAATCAGAATTTTCTTGCGCGCATTCCCCTTCGACTGGTGATACGCGCGAACCATCAGCAGCCCGGTCATCTCGCCATGCGCGCCGGCCGCGGGTTGCAGCGTGATTGCGTCCATCCCGGTGATTTCGATCAGTTGCTCGCTCAGCGTCTTGATGATGTGCAGCGCGCCCTGGGAAATCTTCTCGGGCTGGTACGGATGTCCGTTCGCGATGCCCTCCACCCGCGCCACCGCCTCGTTCACCCGCGGGTTGTACTTCATGGTGCACGATCCCAGCGGATACATCCCGAGGTCGATGGCGTAGTTCCACGTCGACATGCGCGTGAAGTGGCGAATGATCTCGATCTCACTCACCTCGGGCATGTTGCCCAGATCTTTTCTCTCGGACACGCCAAGCAGCGCAGCCGAGTCGACTTCCGGAACGTCGAGCGGCGGCAACTTCCAGGCCGCCTTCCCTGCCGACGACTTCTCGAAAATCAATCCCTCATTCTGGTTGACCTGGATGGACGCTTTGCGGATCGTGTGCTTCATAACTTATCAAGTCCAATGTCTAGAATTTCTGGCAGGCTCATGAACCCGCGTCCACTTCCCTGGCACGCCGGACAAGTACCAGTCCCCCCGCAATTCCGACATTTCGCTTCGTCCTCATTGAGGTGCGTATTCGTACCAGTCCCAAAGCATGCAGCACATTTCCCGTTGCCTTGGCAGTCGGCACAAACATTACGCGCGGACATTACCAGGCTACTCGCCCAGTGCGGCTTTCCTTCATCGCGCTACCTCTTCCACGTCCTCTTCTTTAGAAGAAGAGGAAGCCCGCAACGAACGCTCGCTCTCGGCCACGAGTCCCACCGCAGTATCGATCGCGCTGCGCGTAGTCAGTTCCGTACAGCACCACAACGCCGCATTCCCCAACTCGGGGTAAAACTTCTTCAGCGGCAACCCGCCAACCATCTTGTGTCCCAGCAGCCGGCTGTTGATCGCATAAGGATCTTCGCTGGTCTGCACCACGAACTCGTTGAAGCGCGGAGCACCGCCGAATAACACCTTGCCATGCTTCGCAAACTCAGCCGCGGCATAGGCCGTCTTCGCCAGATTCTGCTTGGCCAATTCCTTCAATCCCACTTTGCCGTAAACCGTCATGAAGATGTTGACCATCAGCGCAACCAGTGCCTGATTGGTGCAGATATTCGAAGTCGCCTTCTCGCGCCGGATGTGCTGCTCGCGCGTCGCCAGGGTTAAAACGAACCCGCGCCGGCCCTGCTTGTCGACGGTCTGGCCGACCAGACGTCCTGGCATTTGCCGCACATATTTTTCGCGCGTCGCAATGACTCCGCAGTACGGACCGCCGAATCCAAGAGGTACGCCGAACGATTGCGCTTCCATAGCGATCACGTCGGCCTCGCGCGGAGGTTCCACGATCCCGAGCGAAACGGCTTCAGCGATCGAGACCACCAGCATCGCCCCGTGCCGGTGCGCGATCTCGGCAACCGCCGCAACGTCTTCGATCGTGCCAAAGAAGTTCGGCGACTGAATCAAGACGCAAGCCGTCTCCGGCGTGATCGATTTCTCGAGCTCTTTCAAATTCAACCGGCCATCGTCGTTGAAACCCGCGACCGACAACGGCATGCCCTGATGCGTCGCATAAGTCGCGAGCACCTCGCGATACTCCGGATGCAGACTGCGCGCCACCACCACCGACCGCCGGCCAGTCAACCGGACGGCCATCATCACCGCCTCGGCCGCGGCCGTGGAACCGTCATACATCGACGCGTTCGCGACCTCCATCCCGGTTAGCTCGCAGATCATCGTCTGGAATTCGAAAATCGATTGCAGCGTCCCCTGCGAAATCTCCGCCTGATAAGGAGTGTAAGCAGTGAGAAATTCGCCTCGCGAAATCAGCGAATCGATAATCACCGGCCGGTAATGCGCATACGCGCCCGCACCCAGAAAGCTGGTATACCCCTCGCCGTTCTCGTGCGAACGCTGGCGAAAGAAGTCGACAATTTCCGACTCCGCCATCTGCCGCGGAATATTGAGATCGCGGGTCAGCCGGTATTCCGCCGGAATCGGCGCAAACAATTCGTCAACCGAGCGCAGCCCAATGGCCTTCAGCATCGCTTTGCGGTCGGCAGGAGATTTCGGTAAATAGCGCATAGGAAATTGTTTAGATGTGCCTCGGGGGCATTTGGATTGCGGCGTTCGAGGCTTCGTCTGAATCCGGCTCCCAATTCATCGATTAATGTCCCGCTTCCTCAGCCACGAATTTCTCGTAGTCCGCGGCGGATAGCAGGCCATCGAGTTCACCGGGATTCTTCAGCGTGAGCTTCACCATCCACGAGCCATGAGCATCGGTATTGACTTTTTCCGGCGACGTGGCCAACTCCGCGTTGACCTCGGTCACCGTGCCCGACGCGGGAGCGAACAGGTCCGAGACGGCCTTCACCGACTCGACCGTGCCAAACGTCTTGCCCGCCGTGAGTTCGGCGCCCACCTTGGGAGTCTCGACGAACACGATGTCCCCCAGCGACTGTTGCGCATAGTCGGTGATGCCAATCGTGGCGGAGTTTCCATTCGCCTGAATCCATTCGTGCTCTTTGGTGTATTTGCGATCTGTCGGGTAAGGCATAGGCTTCTAGCTCCTAACGTTCTTGGCCGATTGCAGTATTTCTATGGTTCTGTCCCTGCACAGATCGATTGGGGTTTCTCCGAACTCATTCTTGGCGGTCACATCGGCTCCGTGGCTCACCAACACCTTTGCGATTTCATAAAGACTGCCTGAGGCGGCGTGATGCAGTGGCGTGTAACCGAGATCCCCCGTGGCGTTAACATCTGCTCCCCCTTCGACTAGTGCGACTACATCATCCAGGTTGCCCCGAATGCACGCAACGTGAATGGGGCGATCACCGTTGCTTCCGACCTGATTCACGTCCGTGATGGGAACATGACCAAAGTCGGGCAAATGGTCGCGGGTATAGCTTCGCAGCACCTGGGCCGCCGTAACCTTGGAACCCTTCTCTGGCGCATTCTCAACGCCTTGCTTCTTCGACCTCTTATAAAAAGGCGTCGGAACCACGACCGCCCCCACGCCTTGACCTCGAATCTCTACTTTCAACGCGGTACCAACCGCAGCCAATTCCACCGGCACATAGGCCAGCGCAATATTCTTCTTCAAGAACGGCGCGGGCGATCCGCTCGTAACATATCCAATTTCACGTCCGCCGCCGTCCAATACTTTATATCCATCGCGGGCAATGCCCCGCTCTGTCATCTCCAGGCCCACCAAAGTTCGCTTCACGCCTGCAACCCTGGCCTTCTCCAGCGCGGACCGGCCAATGAACTCCGGCTTCTCCATCTTGCAGAAGCGGTCAAGCCTCGCTTCCCAGACATTAATCGTATCGGAAATCTCGTGCCCGTAGAGCGAAAGCGCGCCCTCGAGCCGCAACGTGTTGCGCGCCCCCAGGCCGCAGGGCACACAACCAAACTCCTTGCCCGCAGCCAGAATCTCATACCAAACACGCGCACTGGTCGCCTCGTCCGCAGGGATATAGATCTCGAACCCATCTTCCGCCGTATATCCGGTGCGGCCCAAAAGAATATTCTTCAGGCCGCACAGCTTGCCGCGCGTCACCCAGTAAAACTTCACTGCACTCAAATCGGCATCGGTGAGCTTCTGCAGCAGATCCACCGCCTTCGGCCCCTGAATCGCAATCTGGGTGAAGTCGTCGGAAAGATTCTCGACGATGCAATCGAACTGCCGGGTATTGTCACGCACCCAGCTGAAATCTTTCTCGCGCGTCCCCGCATTGATGACGAGAAGATATTCGTCCTCGGCGAGGCGATGTACGATCACGTCATCGACAAACGTCCCTTGGGGATAAAGCAGCGCGGAATACTGCGCCTGCCCGACAGCCAGCCGCGAAGCATCATTCATGGAAATATGCTGCACCGCCGCCAGCGCCTGCGGCCCAGCCAGCCGAATGTCGCCCATGTGGCTGACGTCAAAGATGCCGACGCCGGTACGCACCGCCATGTGCTCGTTGATGATCCCGCAGCCGATCGCGGCGGGATACTCTACCGGCATGTCCCACCCGTTAAACTCCACCATCTTCGCGCCCATCTGGCGATGGACCGCGTTCAGCGCGGTTTTCCGGATGCTGGCCGTGATACCGGTGGGCGTCGCCTCAACCGAAGACAATAGAGACCTCAATCAGCGGCAGCCGCTGGAGTGGGAGTAACCATTTACCGTATCACGCGGTTTTTCAGCGGGTCAAACGGGAGAGATTTAACCACAGAGGATACTGAGGGTTAAAGATTTTGACCTACCGCCCGAACTGCACCGTAACTCGCGCCCCGGCGGCCACGTGCGTCCCGGCCACAGGAGACTGCTGGCGGGCGAGGCCACTGCCAACGGCGTCGAGCTCGAGCCCGGCGTCCTGGGCGGCTTCCACGGCACTGCGTACCGTCTTCCCCACGAATGACGGCACTTCGATTCCGCCCTGCTCCACCTCCAGCACTACCGTTCCGGTGGACGGCAATTTTTCGGGTGCAGCCGCGTCCGCATCCGCAGCGTTTGGAACTTGCTTGCCGCTCGATCTCGGGATCGCGTTTGGCGAAACCGGCTCGCGCATTGACGCCTGCACGACGGCACCGTCGGCGGTCGCAGTGGCAGGCGAAGTCCGGGCAGGTTTTCCGCCGTTTCCGGCCGTCGCGGACGAGGACGCTCGCGCTCCGCTTTGCGGCTTCGCAGGGTCAGACGTATCGCCGCTCACTTCCGCGGTCTCCAGCGGCTCGCCAGGATGATCCGGCGTACCTTCTTCCAGTTCCTTGTCTTCATCCCGCATCTTCGACTTGGCCAGCAGCAGCTGATGCTTCGGGGCCAGCGGCAGATCATGCGGCACATGCAAATATTCGAGCACCTGCTGCGCAACTCGTTTAAAGACTGGCGCGGATACCTGGCCACCCTGATGCAGTCCGACCGCCGAATCCAGAATCACCGTCACCACAATCTGCGGATTGTTTACCGGCGCAAATCCCGAAAATGATCCAATATATTTCGTTTTCGAGTATGCTCCCGTCGCAGGGTCCACCTTCTGCGCCGTTCCCGTCTTCCCCGCCGACGTGTAGCCTTCGAGAATGGCCTTGCGCCCCGTTCCTTCGAGAACCACTTTCTGCATCATCGAGCGCATCTCGGCCGCAGTGTACGAAGAAATCACGCGGTGCGATGCCCCGGGATGAAACGCCACCGTTTGCAGCGGAGTCTGCGGCGTCGCCGTTCCCTCCACAATGCGTGGCGCAGTCCACACACCGTCATTGGCGAAGGTCGAGATCAGGCTGCTCAACTGGATCGGCGAAATTCCAATCTCCTGCCCCATCGAAATCGCGGCGATCGAAACTTTTGACCAGCGGCTCACCGGCTTGGTCATCCCACGCGTCTCGCCGGGCAACTCGATCCCGGTCTGCTGCCCAAATCCAAAAGCGCGAATATACTTGTAGAAACGCTCTTCGCCCAGGCGCAGCGCAATTTTGATCGACCCCACATCGCTCGATTCCGCCAGCACGCCCCACACCGGCAGCAATCCGTGCGGCTTCGAATCGCGAATGCGCATGCCGTTGTACACGATCGATCCCATCTGGCAGTCGAACACTTCATCCGGATTCGTCACTTTTTCTTCCAGCGCCGCCGAAATTGTCACCAGTTTGAATGTCGATCCCGGCTCATACGCATAACTCACCGCGCGGTTGGTCAGCGCGCCGGGCGTGATCTGCTTGCGCAGATTCGGATTAAACGTCGGCCGGTTGGCCAGCGCCAGAATCTCTCCGGTATGCGGGTTCTCGACAATCACCGTGCCTGCGATCGCCTGCGTATCATGAATCGCCTGATCGAGTTCTTTCTCGGCAACATACTGAATATTCTTGTCGACGGTCAGAACAAGATTGTCACCCGGGTCGGGCTGCGTCTCAACATCGGCGAACCATTGCCGCCGCGCGTCGACCGAGATAAACATTTTCCCCGGCCGCCCGCTGAGCTGATCGTCGAACTCGTGCTCGATGCCGCTCTGCCCGGAATCTTCCATCCCCACCGAACCCAGCACCTGCGCCGCCAGATCGCGCGCGGGATAAAACCGCTTCGGCTCTTTCTGGAAGTGAATCCCTTGCAGCTTCAGAGAATTGATGCGCTCAATGGTCTCGTCGTCGGCCTTGCGCGCCACCCAGCAGAAAGTTTTGTGCGCGCGGCAGTCAGCGAGCACAACGTTATAGTCGTCGCCCGTGATGCGTGTGATGAGAGAAACCGCGGTGGGAAGATCTTTAACTTCGGAAGGCACGGCGAACGCCGAATCGACCAGCACCGACATCGCCAGTTCATGGCCGGCGCGATCGTAGATAACTCCGCGCTTCGCTGCCAGCGGAATCGCCCGCTGCTGCTGATGTCCCGCCTGCTTGACGAACCTGCCGTAGCTGAAAATCTGGAGATAGACGAGCCGCCCGCAGATGGCCACACACCACAGCAAGAGCATGGCTCCGAGAAAGTAGAGCCGGGAGTTCTTGCCGGGATGGGGATTATTCGCCATGCAGAATTCGTGGTTCGTAGTCCCTCCGCTCTGTCATCCTGAGCGGAGCCTGTCGATGAGCGCAGCGAATCGGCATGCGCAGTCGAAGGACCCCATGCCGGCTTGCAGCATCCGCGGCCTCGCGAGGAGTTCCCATCACTGCCCTCAGACAAACATGGCGGCCTGATGAAGGCCGCCACCGAAAACGCAGCCGAGCTTCGCTCGGCGGGCGGACCAATGCGTCCGCCGCTACGCAAGCCCTACTGCCCCGGCATCTCCACCACCGGCTCCGCGCTCGCCATGACCGGACCTTGCCCTCCACCATCCGCTGCCCCAACATCCATGCGGATCACCTGTCCCGGCTCCGGCGGTACCAATCCCATACGCCGCGCCAGCAAATCAATCCGCTCCGGATCGCGCAACGACGCATCTTCCAGGCGCAGCGCGTGATTCATCTCAGTGCGCTCGCTCAATTCGCGTTTGGCCGACTCGATCTGGTAGCCATACTCGATGGCCTTGAAATGCTGCCAGGCATACGTAAAGACCAGCAGAAACAGGCAAGCCAGCGCGGTGCCAAACTGTTTCATCTCCCGGTTACGCCGCGGATCTTCCACCTTCACCAGACGGGAATTGTCGATCGCCTTGGAAAAATAAATCTCGGGCGTACCAGTCCAAAACGAACGACGCTCTGCCGCTGGACCTGCAACCAGTCCCGCACTGCGAATTGTTGCCGCCGCTGCCGCCATGTTATGCCGCCCCCATGAAAATCTGGTCGCCTTGTACAAACGGAATCTGCATGGCAACAATCGCGTGCAGCTCCCGATCGTCGGCGATCTGTCGCCACTCCGCCTTTTCTTCCACCCGCTCCACCGTCGCCATCAACTCGCTGATCAATGTGCCCGTGTGCATGTCCCGCTACCTCAAATATTGGATTCCTACCACGGAACCCATTCCCATCCCGCCCCAGCGGATCGTCATTTAGAATCTGCGATCCACCTTTCCTGATCTCTAAGCCCCGGCACGCCATTACAGCTATGCCGGGAACTCCGGCAGGTTTTCCGGAGCCAAACTTTAAAGCCCTAAACTTTTTCCGCCGCCCGCAATTTCGCACTGCGCGCCCGCGGATTGCGATCACTCTCCAATTCAGTTGCCGTCACCGGTTTTTTGGTTAGCACACTGAAGTAACCCTTTTGAGCCCCCTCGCGAAACGCATCCTTTACGATGCGGTCTTCCAGCGAGTGAAAACTGATCACCACCACGCGTCCCCCCGGCTTCAGAATCCGCGGCGCCGCTTCCAGCAGCGCCTGCAGATCGTCCAGTTCGCGGTTTACGAAGATTCGAAGAGCCTGAAAAGTCTTAGTCGCGGGATGAATTCTACGTTCCGCCTGATTCATTGGCCGGGCCGCGGCTGATATGACGTCCGCAAGATGTGCGGTAGATCGTATCGGCCGCGACCGGCAAATGGCTCTGGCGATTCTCCGCGACCTCCTTTCCTCTCCGAATTCGTAAATCACATCGGCAAGCTGTCGCTCGTCGAGGTGGTTTACCACTTGTTCGGCGGTACGCTCCCCACGCGGGTCCATCCGCATGTCGAGCGGTCCATCCGCCTGAAAACTAAATCCGCGCGCCGCATCGTCGAGTTGCAGGCTGCTGACCCCAATGTCGGCCAGAATCCCGTCGATGGTCGCTGGTCGTTGCCCCTTCGCAATTTCTGCGAACGAGCGCTGCAGCAATGTCACCGTAGGCCAGTCGGGTTCGCCAACGACCAACGACCAACGACCAACGACGACGTTGCCCTTCGCAATCTCCAGCGCTGCAGGATCCTTATCGAGGCCAATCAAATGTCCCGGTGCGCCGAGGCGTTTTGCGATTTCGTAACTGTGCCCGCCCAAACCCACCGTGGCGTCGATATAAATCCCACCCCGCCGCACGGCTAAAAAGTCGATCGCTTCTTTTAAAAGAACCGGAACATGATTTGCCGGAAGACGGCTCACTGCTCTTCCACCACCATGCCCAACCCCCTGAGGGGTGTCTGTTGATCCCCCGTCTGATCGATGGTCCACTAGATGCCCAGTTCGTCGAGCGTCTTTTCATCTTCAGGCGTAAACTTTTCTTCCGTGATCTCTCTCTTGAACAGCTCCAGGTTCCTGACCACCAGAAAAGTCAAGTGCCCCAGAACCGCTACCTCGCCCTTAATCTGTCCGGCTTCGCGCAGCAACTGCGGCAGCAACAACCGTCCCTGCCCGTCCATCTCGACCTGCTGCCCGTAATAGTTGGTGCGGTCGAGAAACTTTTTCTTCGTCGGATTGAAATTGGAGAGCCCTGCCAGCTTCTGCTCGATCCGCTCCCATTCCTCGAAGGGATATAGTTGAGCAACCTTCCCATCCAAACTTGTGATGTAGAATTGCGTTCCGTATTTCTCGTCGATCACCCGCTTGAACTCGGCCGGGACCTTGAGCCGTCCTTTTTCGTCGACCCGGGTTGGATGATTGCCGCGAAACATGTTCTTTCTCGATGGTTATCTCTATGCTTGTCATCCCGAGGCGCCGTCTCTTGGCACCGAGGGATCCAGGTTCTCTGCGCGACCGTACTTCCAAAACAGCCGCCAAGGAGGCAAAAACGGCACAAAGTTGGTTCAGATTCGGGCGATTCGGGCTGTTTGTCGTGCTTTTGGGTCGGTTTCCCACCGGCTCCTCGTTTTCAGCTCCAGTTTCCCACGGCCTTTACTGTCGCTACCACTTCGTACCACTTTCTACCACATCTTAGCCGTAAGTCGTTTATTGTCAAGCAGAAACTTGAAGGTGCCAGTCCCGCTCCTGCACTGACTCGGTAAAATACGAAGGCTTGTGGTTAATCAATCGTAGGACCACAAGGGCTTGTGTTTACGCCCCTGGTTCCTTCGCTATTCTTTCGCTACGATTTTTCTTGCTCTCCGCGTCCAGCGCGGATTTTCTTGTGGAAAAGCGCGGCCGCAATGGTCAGACCAGCACTTTGTGGATGGAATTCCAGGCCCTCAAGCCTCCCCAGCGCTCTGTCATCTCGACCGAAGCGAACGAACGCGAGCGCAGTGGAGAGGCCTAGCGCGTTCCCAGTCTCCGCTCTGTCTGCGAACCGGCCGGTGTGAGGATGGGTTCGTGTGCGGATGGAGTGAGAAGGGCAGGTCCCGGGCGTCAGACTTAAAGCAGCTTGTCATCCCCAGCAAAGCGAGGGATCTGGGTGTTTGCCTGCGCAGGCGGGCTGGCTCCCTCGGCGGCTCCTACTTCGCCGGCTCCACGAACACGGCCGTCCCGTAAGCCAACACTTCCGTGACGCCCTGCATCACCTCGGTAGCGTCATAGCGTGCTCCCACCACGGCATTTCCGCCCAGTTCGGCGGCGTGCTGCAGCATCAGATCGAAGGCTTCCGCGCGCGTCTTCTCGCACAACTCGGTGAGCAGCGAAATGTTCCCGCCGACCAGCGTCTGCAACCCGGCGCCGATGGTTCCGAAGATGGAGCGCGAGCGCACAACAATGCCGCGCACCACGCCCAGCGTGCGAGTCACGCGAAATCCGTCCAGTTCAAACTGCGTGGTCACCATGTTGTGAGCCACCATCCGGCCAGAGCTGTAACCGGTTGCCATAGAGCATCTCTCCTAATTAATTCAAAGGCTGTTAATTCAGCATCCTGTATATTTCGAACCAATTGTCATCCTGAGCGAGGATTTTGCTTCGCGAAGGCGAAGCAAAACCGCAGTCGAAGGATCTCTACCTTCCCAACATACTGTCACTCCAATTCTGCCGTAATAAAGAATTCCTGCGAGGAAGTGTCATATTCAACGCGCAGCACATTCGGCTTGCAGCACACCTGGCAGTCTTCCACATAGCTCTGCCGCCGCCCGGCCGACTCGTCGACCGAAGTAGTATTCCATTCTCCGCAAGCAGCGCACTGGAAACCGGATTCCATGGAGAGAGTAGGCAATACGACGGCGTTGCCGGTCAACCGGCCAGTGAGTGTAACGGGGATTTATCACCAATAGTCAAGCCAGAGATGGCCCTCTGAGATCTTCATTTGTTCCCGTGAATCGCGGGCCCGCAGTTTTGTGGCAGGTTTGCGGCAAGGATATCGGCTGCTCGATCAGCGTCGCCTTCGCCGAGGACCGTCTGTTCGTCCGCCGCTGCAATACGCCACCTGCGAATGACGCGACCCCTCGCGGATGAAGGCCCAACCGGGACTGTCTACACCTTCAAATTTTTTGAGACTGAGATCGGCAGACAGCTCATCAAAGACCCGCTGAAGTGCGGGCGAGAGCCCGCCCATCCGCACTAAGTCCGGGTACAGAGCAGGATGCAACACTTTAGAATTCTCAACGGACACCACTGGGAATGGTGCTTAACACTTTGGATCTGGGGCAAGGTGATTGAGCGGAATTTGGCGAGCGTTCCTGCTAGCTATTGTTAACGGGCGTTTACCCGCATCGACTGCATTATGACGGAAACCGGCCGGTTGAGCGGAAAGCGATGCCTCGCCGACACGCGCCTTCTGTAAGTCGTTGCATCTCCGTGGAAGTGGTTGAAAAGTCGTAGAGGTGCTCTGGCAGGCCGCAGGACGTGCAGTTTTGCCGCGCACGACCTTCGACCCCAGCTTGGGATCGATCGTCGATGCCAGGGCCCTTTCCGGCCTCGCAAAGGCCATCGTAGGGGATGCGCAAAACCCACTTCCGCGCCGGCTTTTTATCTCAAGAAGTCGTCTCAAATTGCTACACTGTATGTACACCGTTGTACGTATACTGCCTAATCCCAACAAAACACAAAGCTTGCTTCCGGTTTCGCGTTCTAGTTTGCCGCGCTCCCGCCAAAGTCTGGCTGCCCAGACCATCAAGCCCCAATGACTGCTTGCAGATACGTTCGGAGATAGTTGAGGAGAGAGTTGAGCAGGATTCGCGTGCGAGGCCCGGCAGCCCTAGCCCATCCAAGTCGACCGGCGCCACTTCGCATGCAGCCAGGCGAGGATGCCCAGGGCACAGACCTCAACCGGCCCCGGCGGCATGATTTGCATGCGCCAGAGACTGTCGTAGTCCGTAGTCGCAACGTAGATTGCCCAAATGGTGCCGCCCGCGGCGATCAGGCTGGCCCAGAGTTCTTCTGTGCGAATACTATCCAGCTTGTTCTGCGCGGGATCCTTCTTAACGTTCTTGGGAATGGCAACGACGGGCACGAACTTATTCGGGGACTCGACGTAGCCCTCGCGTCGGGCGTCCCAGTCGATGTAGTCGCTTGGAGGTGATTTCGGCACGTTCTCTAGAGTGCCATAAGAGAGTCAGCGCAGGCTCGTTACTTCAGTACTCGGACGGCCGTTGAATCTATGCCCGGCGCGACTGTCGCTCAAACCTGTCTTCTCAAATTAGGTTCGCAAATCAGTGTTTGGGATATACTCCCCGCCATGCGCTCTATGACACTCCTTGCTGCAGTTTTCCTGGCCGCTGTCGCGCCGCACGGGTTGGCCCAGAACTCAGCCGGGCTTAAGCCTCCGACGGTCGTCGAAGCTCAGGCGTTTCTCGATCGCGCCAATGCCGATTTGTTGGAGCTATACACGGACGCTTCCCGCGCGCAGTGGTTGGCCGAAACCGACATCAATGAGGATACCGAGGCCACATCAGCGCTGCTGAACCAGCAGGCCACAGCGCGCACGCTGGAACTGACTGAGCAGAGCCATCGCTTCGATCACGTCGAACTGCCCGCTGACCTGCGCCGGCAGATCATGCTCATGCAGGTGAACGCTCCGGCTGCTCCGAAGGATCCGAAGCTTCTTGCCGAGCAGACCCTGCTGGCCGCGCAGTTGACCGGGATGTACGGCAAAGGCAAGTACTGCCTGGATGCGCCGCTAGGCGCAGCATCGGCGACTGGAGCGAACTGTCTGGGCATTGACGCCATCTCGGACAAAATGGCGAAGTCGCGCGATCCCGAGGAACTGACCAAGCTCTGGGTGGGTTGGCATGCGATCGGTGCGCCCATGCGCGAGAAATATGCCCGGTTTATCGCACTGCAGAATATCGGCGCGCGGGAACTTGGCTACAAGGATACTGGCGAGCTTTGGCGCGCTGGATACGACATGACTCCGGCGGAGTTCTCCGCCGAAATGGAACGGGCCTGGAGGCAGCTTGAACCGCTCTATCTCGAATTGCACACCTACGTGCGCAGTCGGCTGATTGCGAAATACGGAAAAGCGGCGCAGCGTCCCGACGGAATGATTCCTGCACAACTGCTGGGCAATATGTGGGCGCAGGAGTGGGGCAACATCTACGATATTGTGGCGCCCACCGACCCTAAACTTTCGCAATTCAAGCCTGCGGATCTTGAAGGCGCGTTGAAGAGCCAGATCGCAGCCAAAGACCCGGCAGCCGCGCCGGCATTTGTCGCCGGAACCGATTTGAGCTCCGATGCCGGGCACGCGGCCAAGCTTGCCGCGGGCAAGGACATGGTGCGCTACGGCGAGGACTTCTTCAAATCGCTGGGATTTGCTCCACTGCCGCAGACCTTTTGGGAGCGGTCACAGTTCGAGCATCCGCGCGATCGAGATGTGGTCTGCCACGCTTCGGCGTGGGACGTGGACTCGGTCGACGATCTGCGGGTAAAGATGTGTATCGAGGTGAATGCCGACTACTTCACTACGGTGCATCATGAACTCGGGCACAATTTTTACCAGCGCGCCTACAATCGGTTGCCCTTCCTGTTCCGCAACGGCGCCAACGATGGTTTTCATGAGGCGATCGGCGACTCGATCGCGCTTTCGATTACGCCTGCCTATTTAAAAACACTCGGCCTTACCGACTCCGATCCGCCGGCCGAAGCCGATATTCCTCTTCAGCTGAGAACCGCACTGGATAAAGTTGCATTCCTGCCCTTCGCCGTCGCTCTCGACAAATGGCGATGGGAAGTTTTTTCGGGCGAGATCAAACCGGAGAACTATAACAAGGCATGGTGGGCGCTGCGCGGGCAGTATCAGCGGGTCGCGCCCCCGGTCGAGCGCGGCGAAGCCGATTTCGATGCAGGCGCAAAGAACCACATCCCCACCAATGTGCCGTATGCCCGCTACTTTCTCGCGCGCATCTATCAGTTCCAGTTCTACAAGGCGATGTGCGATGCCAGCGGATACAAGGGCGCGCTGAACCGTTGCAGCTTCTACGGCTCAAAAGCTGCCGGCGACCGGCTGAATAAGATGCTGGAAGCGGGCCAGTCCCAGCCTTGGCAGAAGACGCTCAAAGAGATGACCGGAGTCGATCATCTGGATGCACAGGCGATGTTGGAATATTTCGCTCCGCTGTATGCATGGCTGAAAGAACAGAACCGGCAGGCATCGAGCCGATGAAATCCCGGGAATCTTAAGTCAGACCCGGCACTGGCGGGCAGCCGGGAAATTCCTTCAGGTAAGTGTTCCCGATATAACCCAGATATTCGATGCCGATTTCGCTGGTGAAGAATCCGTCGGCGGTCAGCTTGCGCAGGAAGGCGAAGAATTCTATACCCTGCCCCAGGCTGGGATCGTTCCTGAAGTTCTTGCGGTAGGCGATAAGGTCGAGGATTTCTTTCTGCTGCTGCGCGGTGCAATCGAGATAAACGCTGCCGTAGCGATCGATGCAGGTATTGTCGAGCCACATCAGTCCGCCGCCGAGCGCGACCTGATAATCCTTGTTCTCGCTGGTGATCAGATCAATAAATTCGGGCGCGCCGGCTTCGATTGCGCCTTTCGCCTCGCTGTCGGAAGGAATGATGGTCTGGCAGAGCGACTGCAGGGTTTTGTAAAAGTGCGCGGAGAAAAACTTGGGCGCATACACCTGATCTTCGGCCGCAGCCCGTTCCGCGCGCACCATGCGATGTGCGTATTCGGCGGCTTCCAGCGGAATTACGCGCAGCACCGAACCGGTGATCGCGGTCATGGTCAGCGATTTGAGAATGTCTCGGCGCGATATGGACATGCGTGAATCCGGTTACAGATTTCCTTTCTTCGCCTGGTCGAGCAAGTAATCGGAAGCGCGCCAGGTTAGGGCCATGATGGTAAGCGTGGGATTCTTATCCGCGTTGGTGACAAAGGTGGCTCCGTCGGTCACGAACAGATTCTTTACGTCGTGCGCCTGGCAGTATTGATTCAGAGCCGACGTCGTCGCGTGCTCACCCATGCGCACCGTGCCCACTTCGTGGATGATCACGCCACCATCGGCGATCCCGTATGGGTTCGGGCCATCGGGACGGGTTGTCGTCAGATATTCGCCGCCCGCTTCCTCCACGATCTCGCGGTAGGTTTCCTGCATATCCTTTGCCATTTTGATTTCGTTGTCGCTCCACTTCCAGTGAAAGCGCAGCACGGGAATGCCCCACTGATCCACGGCGTAAGGATCGATCTCGCAATAGCAGTGTTCATTCGGAATCATCTCGCCGCGGCCGGCGAAGCCGATGTAGGTGCCATAGTTCTTCTTGCACGCCTTCTTCAATGACGTCCCGTAGCCTTCGAAGTCATCGCACAGATCGTCGTAGTCGCCGACGCCGGGCATGCCGCGTCCGCCGCCGAATTCGGTGTGGTAGCCGCGCAGGAAGTCGTTCTTGCGGTCGAACTTCCACCAGGGCAAATACATGTGCATGCCGCCGACGCCATCGTGATTGTGCGCCGGCATTTTTTCCAGCGATTCGAAGTATCCGCCGCCATCGCTGCCGACCGTGTCCATCAAGTTGCGGCCGACCACGCCGGAAGAATTCGCCAGGCCGTCGGGAAATAGTGTGGACTTGGAATTCAGCAGCAGCCGCGCCGATTCGCATGCGCTTGCGGCCACGACGAATGCGCGCGCATGAATGCGCTTTTCTTCCCGCGTCGCCTTGTCGACATAGGAGACCGCTTCCACCTTGCCGTCCTTGCCTACGATCAATTCCCGCGCCATGGCGCCGGTGATCAGGGTGAAGCGCCCGGTCTTTTCCGCGGGAGGAATCATCACCTGGCTCGAACTGAAGTTTGAGGCCGAGATGCATCCCCGGCCGCATTGCGCGCAATAGTGGCAGGCGGCGCGGCCGTTGTGCGGCTGAGTCAGAATTGCCAGCCGCGATGGAATGCACAGAATGTTCAGATGGTCGCAGGCTTTCTTGATAATTGTTTCGGTACAGCGCGGTTTCGGCGGCGGCAGGAAAATTCCGTCGGGAGCGCTGGAAATATTTTCTTTGGTCCCGAAGACTCCGATGTAGGACTCGACCTTGTCGTAGTACGGCGCTACGTCTTCGTAGCTGAGCGGCCAGTCGTCGCCCATGCCGTCATGCGAGCGCACTTTGAAATCCACTGGCGCCATGCGCAGGGCGATGCGGCCCCAGTGGTTGGTGCGTCCGCCGACAATGCGCGAACGGAACCACCGGAAGTTCGAGCCGGGAGCGGAAACATAAGGTTCGCCTTCGATTTCCCAGGCGCCGTTGGGGGCGAGGAATTCGTCTTCGAGTCCCTGCCGGGCGCGGCCGCCAACGCCAGCGCCGCGATGCGGCAGGTCGTAAGGCCAGACATGCTCTTTGAAATCTCTTGCTGGAACCAGCGGAGGTCCGGCCTCGAGGAGGGCAACCGTCAGGCCGCCTTCGGTGAGCACCTTGGCCGCCGTGCCTCCGGAAGCGCCGGAGCCGATAATGCAAACGTCATAGGTTTTGGGCGTGCGCTTGTCTTGCATGAACCTCCCCAGGTTCGACCTCCGTAATGTCGCTGCCGTGAGGCGGCGGCAACCAGTAGTGGTGCATTTAGAAAAGAGACTTGTATCAGGGCATGCCTTCAGGCATGCCGCAATGGCCTTCAGGCATTAACCGGCTTTAGCCGCAGCGTCCAGACGAAACCCAGCGGCTGAAGCCGCTCATCCTTAGGCCTTTGTTGGCATCGCTGAAGCGATGCCCTGATACGAATCCTTATACGAATCTTTTTTGAACTGAACCACCACCCAAACTTCACCATCGACAACCAGCGCAGCTTACCAGCGCAGCGTGCTCAAATATTGGTAGCTCTTGGCGATGCTGTCAAACGGTTGCTTGGGATGATCGTGCTCGACGATGTAGTGCTTGATGCCGGCTTTGTCGGACTGCGCGAAAATTCTCTTCCAGTCGATCAGGCCGCTGCCGACTTCGGTTAAGTCAACCGTATCGCCATAGTTCTGCGCGCCTCCGGACGTGACTTTGGGCATCGTATGGAGATCTTTGACGTGAACCAGCGGGAAGCGTCCGGGGTACATATTGAAATACTTCAACGGATCGCCTCCTGCCGCGGTGATCCAGCACAGGTCCATTTCCATCTTCACCAGGTTGGCGTCGCACAGTTTGAGCAGTTCATCGTAGGGAAGCTTGCCGTCGACGGGCAGGAATTCAAACCAGTGATTGTGATAAGCGAACTGGATGCCGGCTTTCTTAGTCTGCTCTCCACAGCGGTTGAATTTGTCCGCGGCCTGTTTCCAGATGTCGGGAGACTTGCGCAGCTCCTCTGAAATAAAGGGGCAGACAATGTATTTCAAGCCAATGGTCTTGGAGGTTTCGATGACGGCGGGAAACTTGTCGTCCAGTTCGTCATACTGAATGTGGGTGGAGACCGGAGAGAGACCATTCTTGTCGCAGGCGGCGCGGACTTGCTGCGGGGTGCGCCCGAAATATCCGGCGAACTCGACTTCCTTGTAGCCGATCTGCGCGACCTTGGCGATGGTGCCGTCGAAATCGGTTTTCATCAGGTCACGCACGGTGTAGAGCTGCAGGCCCACCTTGTCGATTTTGTGGTCGCCGGCAGCCCAGCCCAGGCGACTGGTCAGAAGCGTGGCGGCGGTGACGGTGGTTGCGGTTCCAAGAAAGGTGCGGCGGTTCATGGCCTTCAAACTCATAATGGCATTCCTCCGAGGGCTCGGTTGGTGGAAGTCGAATTCGGAAGCATTATACGCGGGACGAGCCGGAAGTCATCTAGAATATCGATTTAGTTCGACTTTTCACGTCCACGGACAACCCCGTGGACAGGCAGAGGGACGGCAATTGGCTTCTAGCCAAAAGCTAAGAGCCAAGACCTTCCAGCGCTGCCTTATGGCTTCACCACTTGCAGGTTGTTCGTCACCGAAAAGACGTTGCCAACGCCGTTGGCGCGGAGGCCCGCGATATTCTTGTCGCCTTCGGTATCTACCACGCCCTCCAGCGTGACGTGGCCGCCCTTGACGATCATGCGAATCGGCTTCTGCGTGCCCAGCGCGTATCTCTGCAGCGCCGAATAGCCGTAGATGGCGCGGTACAGGCGCTTGCGAATGCCGTCATCCATGGGAGACGGAGGGAGAATCTCGATCTGGTTGTCGACCTTCTCGACGCCTTCAATGTGCTTGACCGCACCCTCCGCGTCGGATTTGTTGACCGGGTTCGTCACCTGGCCGAGCAGAGTGACGGTCGCACCATCTACTCTGTAGGTAAGAAAATCGAACGCGCCGACATAAGGCAGCATCACCAGTTGGTGGCGCACCTGTTTGATGATGCGCTCCTGAGATTTGGCGGTGGGTTGGGCGCGCGGCGCGTCCTGGGCGACGCCTAAAGAAACAAGAGCGAACAAAGTTGCTATCAGGCTGGCTAGCAGAATCGGCAGTTTTGGCTTCATGGTTGATTGCTCCTTACGAATGAAATCCCTCAGGGAAGGTTCGACGGAATTCTACTCCCGGAGGGGGTCATTTTACGACTTCGGAGTAAGTGACAGGCAGCTTCAAGACTGGCCTTGTCAGATCAATCGGCCAGAGCCAGGGTGAGACCGCTGCCGCTGTCGAATGCGCGAATATCGGCGCAGTTGTTCAGGACCCAGTCGGCGCCGGCTTCGCGCAATACAGATTCCTGGACCGTGGTCTTGAAGGCGATGACTCTTGCGCCGGCTGCCTTGCCCGAGCGCACTCCGGCGGGAACGTCTTCGAGGACAATGCATTCCACCGCGGGAAACCCAAGCACGGACGCGCCTTTCAGATAAGGGTCGGGATGCGGCTTGCCGTGAACGATGTCGTTGGAGGTGATCAGCTTTTTCGGCAGGGGCAGGCCGGCAGCCCGGATGCGAACTTCAGCCAGCGGGCGAGTACAGGACGTGACGATGGTCCAGCGGTCAGCGGGAAGGCTCGCGAGCAAGGCGAGCGCGCCGGGCAGCGGGACCACGCCTTCGAGGTCTTCGATCTCGCGACGTTCGACTTCCCGGTTTTCGGCCTCGTGATCGGCGTTGGGAAGATAGTCGCGGACGGTGGTGAGGCTGGGGCGGCCGTGGGCGCGGGCGACGACTTCTTCGGGATTGAATCCGTGTTCGATGGCCCAACGGCGCCAGACGCGGGCCACGGCGGGAGTCGAGTTGATGAGGACTCCGTCCATGTCGAAGAGGAGAGCGGCACAGTGGATTTCGGTCATTTTGTGAGAGGTGTCAGTTCCAGCGTGAGTACCTGAAAAGCTTGCAGATGAAAGGTGTGCATCTGCGTCGCAGAGATGGTCGTCGGCTTAGCGCTGTCGCTCTTCCATGGGCTGCGTGCGGAATAAGCGTGGGCGGAATTCGCGGGCAGTTCGAGGAGTGCCGACAGGCTCGCGGTGAAATCCTGGGGCTGATCGCCGGGATTGCGCAGGGTTACGATCGCCTTTTGTTTCGACCACGAGGCCCAGCCATAGACTTCGAGGCGCGCAGGATCGCCGCCGATCCAGTGGGTGTCTTTTAGCGTCTGCGCGTTGTCGCGCGACCATTTCGCGGCTTCGGCCAGAACGTCCCAGTCGTCGGAGGAGAGCAGCGACGGAGTGATGTACATCTCCTGCAGCTGCGTGCCGGTGCCGAAGTAGGAGTGCACCTCGTCGGGAAAGTCGTGGCCGGGATCGCTGCCCAATCGCTCCGCGTAGCGCGCGAAGATCATGCCGTGCAGCATGAGCGAATTGATGGGAAACAGCGGGCCCTCTTCGACGACCCAGCGGTAGGTTTGGGAGTCGCGGAAAGTGATCCAGCGCTGGCGATCGGTGCCGACGCCGGCGAAGCTGTGGTCGTCGCCGCCGCGCCAGATGGAATCGGCATACATCAGCCAGAAGGGCGAAGGATAGGTTCCGGTGGTGAGGTTGACGTAAAGGTCGGGCTTTTTTTCGCGCAGTTCGCCGATCAGATGGATGGCTGCGTCGAAGTCGCTGTCGAACTGGCTGCCCTTGATGACTTCGTTGGCGTTGCCGGTGCCGTCGAACTTGAACTGGTTGATGCCGTATTTTGCGATCAGATCGACGCACGTCTTCAGGAAGTAGCGATAGTAGTTGGGGCCGGAGAGGGCGAATCCGCCTTCGTTGGTCTCGAAGTTCTGAGTTTCAGGGTTGGCGCGAGCGGAGGCGAGGCGCTGCTCTTTCGGCTTATCGTAACCGCCCCACGGAGAAAGCCAGATGCCGGGCGCAGCGCCGAAAGTGGCCGCGGTTTGCGCCACTTTCGTCAGGCCATCGGGGAAGCCGGGATTGAATTTCCAAAGAGTGGTGGGATCGTCCCAGCCATCGTCGAACATAAAGCTGTCGAGTTTGACGCCGCGCTTCTTGGTCAGTTCCTCGCCGAAACTCTGCACCTCGGCGACCGCGCTCTGCTCGTTGTAGCGATCGAAGTAGCCGAGGTCATACCAGGAGTTGTAGTGAAGAAACGTCCGGTAGGGATGAGCCCGTTCCAGTTCTACGTAGTTCAGGAAGTCGCGGCGCATTTGCCCTGGATGGGTCACTCCGATTACCGACGAGTAGGTCACGCTTTGACCGGCCTGCATGGGAAGTTCGCGGGAGAGCCAGCAAGTGGCGCGGCCGGCGCGGACGCGGCATTCGGAGAGGGGATGCTCGAAGCCGAGGAACCAGGTTTTGTCGGACCATGTTGGGGCAGACAAAGCCCCGGCAGAGGTTCCGGCAATGATAGGCGAGCCTTTGACGTTGCCGGAGACTGCGGCGCCGGGGACGTTACTGGGCATGACCGCATCGATGAGGACGATCTGCGCGAGCGCCAGGTTCTGGTGGGGCGAGCGGATGGTGACTTCCTGGCGAATGTAGTTGGTGCCTTCGCGCAGGATCGCAGACCAGGTGACGCGAATCTTCCCGGAAGGATCCTCGAGTTCGACGCGCAATTCGTGGCCCGGCAAGCGATCGGCGGCCTTGGATGAAACTGGTTTGGAGGGTTGGGGCACGGAAGGAATGGGCCTTGGAGGAGATGGCTTTCGTCGGCCGTTTTCGGTTCGCTCCGATTTCGATGCTGGCTGGGGCGGGCGGGGATGAGTTAGAGCAGGTTTTGAGGCATCAATTGTGGATTGATCGGGCAGGCCTGGAATTTCCCGCAGCACGCTGCCGACGATCTTGAAGTCCGAGGAACGCAGGACTGGGCCCTCTTTGGGCACCAACTCAAACACGCTGCCGTGGAGAGACAGGGTGGTCGCCGTGAAGCGGTTGGTGAGACTTTGCCAGCGCAGCGACCCGCCGCGAATGGACCAACTCGCTGAGATGTCCGCGTTCGAAAGGGTGATGATGTCACTTTGCGATGCGGGCGGTGCGGCCTGACTGCGCGCGGCTGGTTTGGGAGCAGCCTGACCGGGGACGCCCTGTGGGACCGCTAAGAGCAACAGAACGAAATAGAAAGGAAGACCACGCGGCATTGGGCAGATTCCTGGAAGCGCTATTTTTAAGGGCACCGGCGAAGAACCTCTATTTCAACCACAGAGGACACGGGGGACACAGAGGAAATCTCTGATTGTCATCCCGAGCAACGCGAGGGACCTGGGTTCTTGCTCGCGCCTGCGCTGCTGCCGATCGCCAGCAAACACCCAGGTCCCTCGCCTTGCTCGGGATGACAATCTTAGATCCTCTGTGTCCTCAGTGTCCCCTGTGGTGAACCCAGACTACGGGACGAAACGGTCTTGAAACAAGGAGGAAAGCCCACTTTGTGGCTTTGACTTTCGCTGCGATTTGACTTGACTTTGATCATAAACGAAAGTAAAAGTGTTGACTCGTAATAATATGAAAGCCCTTGCGGGGAGGCTGCCATGCGTGTCTTTGGTCGCGGTTGGAGTCGAGTTGCCGGTCTCATCTTCTTACCTCTATTCGCGGGAATGGGATTGCTGGGGTCGACGGCGGCCTATGGCCAGGGCAGTTACGCGGCCCAGATTCGGGGCGTGGTGACCGACCAGAGCGGCGCGGTGGTGGGTAACGCGACGATCACGATCACGAACGATGGCACCAACATCGCGCAGACGGCGCACAGCGACGAGCACGGGCAGTATTTCCTGTCAGGACTGCGGCCGTCGGTCTACACCATCAAGGCGCAAGGAACAGGCTTCCAGATCGCCGAGAAAACGAATGTCGTCCTGCAGGTGGATCAGCAGACCACCGTGGATTTTGTGCTGCATCCACTGGGGGTAAGCCAGAAACTGGAGGTCACCGCGACGGCGCCGCTGCTGGACACCGAGAGTGCAACTCTGGGCACCGACATCAGCAGCGAATATGTGCACGAACTCCCTCTGGTCAACCGCAGCTTCTTCGGTCTGACGTTCCTGGCGGCGGGTGTGACTGAGGTGGCAGGGTCAGGCACCAATGATAACTATCCGTCGGGAACAAACTTCACTTCCAACGGGCAGCGCAATGCGACCGCTGAAATACGGCTGGACGGTGCCCTGCTCAGCGCGCCGGAGCAAGGCGAGGGAGGGAATTCCAACGTCTACTATGAGCCCCTGGTCGAGGGCATGCAGGAAATGAAAGTGCAGAACAACAGCTTCTCGGCCGAGTTCGGCAACAACGGCGGCACAGTCGTAAACATGGTGATGAAGAGCGGCACCGACGCTTTTCATGGCAGTGGCTGGTATTTCCTGCAGCGCGCGCAATTGGATGCTCGCGATTTCTTCAATCCCGCCAATATTGGTCCCAAGCCGGACAGCAGGCGCGACCAGGGTGGATTTTCACTGGGCGGCCCGATCCGGAAGAACCGCACGTTCTTTTTTGTCGATTTCGAGAAGGTGGCCAGCTCCAGTGCGCAAAGCGGAGTTGTGACCGTTCCGACCCTGGCGGAACGGCAAGGCGACTTTTCGGCGGCGGCGAATGCGATTTATGACCCGACCGCGCAAGCGTGCGGAAATCCATGCGTAACCCGGCCGCAGGTCCAGTCCAACGGCCAATTGAATGTGATCCCGACCAGCGAGCAGGATCCGATTGGGATGGCGGTTCTCAATCTCTATCCGAAGCCCAACCTCGCGGGCGAGTTCAACAACTACAACTACACGACATTGGCGAATGCTCCGGATTACCAGTTCGACATCAAGATCGACCACCAGATTAACGACAGCAACCGCATCAATGGCCGCTACAGCCGAGGCTGGAACAACTATACGACTCCGCTGACCCTGGGCGACGGCTTCGATAATGATGGAATCGCGAGCGGTGTGACGGTGGCGCAAAACTTTTCGCTGGAATATACCAGGACCATTAACCCAAAGATCGTCTGGACTAGCCACGCAGGAATCGACCGGGTGCACGAACTGTCGCTCCCCGGTATCCCGACGATCTCCAGTTTCAACGCCTCGCTGCCAACTGGGGTTCAGGGATTGCCTTCGGTGTTCCAAACGGCGAATGGGATCGACAAGATGCCGACGTTTCTGATGCAGGGGAGTTCGCCTTGGTCGAATCTTTACGATCAGTGCTGCATTAACACTACCTTTGCCCACACCTTGTACAGTTTCTCCTCGCAGTTGGTGATTTCCAAGGGGGCACATCTGATTAAAGTCGGCGACGAGGAGAGAATTTTCTACAACAATTTCTGGCAGCCGAATTACCCGACCGGATTCATGACCTTTACGGATGACACGACGTCGCCGACTCCGAACAGCGACACAGATGCTTCGGGGAATTCGACCGGCAATCCCTTTGCCAGCCTGGCTTTTGGCTACGGCGATAATATCAACGCCTCCAGCCAGCTTGTGGTCACTCCGTCGGTGGCGAACCGGTCGGGGGAGACAGGGTTTTATATCCAGGACGACTGGAAGGTGACTCCAAAACTCACGGTCAATCTCGGACTGCGTTACCAGTGGAGTTCGCCCTACACGTCGCGCGGCAACCAGATCGAGTTCAGCAATTTCTCCGCGAACAGCGGCGTGAATCTCGACCTGACCAGCCTGCCGGCAGCTGCGGCAGCGCAGGGAGCCCTGAGCGTGCAGGGGCAAATGCAGAGCGCGGGACTCAGCTACCCGGCGTCGCAAGCGGTGCTGGGCACAACGCAATTCCCGACGTCGAGCATGAGGACGGTTCCGACTTACTGGAAAGACCTGGGGCCGAGGCTGGGTTTCGCGTACCAGATTGATCCGCAGACCGTGGTGCGTGGCGGGGCGGGGATCTATTTCGGAATGAGCCCGGCCACAAACTTCCAGTATCCGGGTTCAGCATTCCGCAAGACCGCGAACATATTTTTTACGAACGACAATTTCGCGACGCAATCCGCGACCCTGACGAATCCGTTTCCGGCAGGCTTTACTGGTCCTCAGGGTACGGAGTACGGACAGTTTGCGAACTGGGGCTATCAGAATCCGAACGATCTGGGCACGACGGCGGCGCGCGACGCCAACATCTACCAGTGGAATTTGGGGATCCAGCGATTGCTTCCCAGCCAGATCGTGCTGGGCGTGGATTACTCCGCGAACCGAAGCACCCATCTGCCGTGGTCGGGCACAAACAACCAGGCTTTCATCACGTCGTCATTACTGTCCCAGATCACTGCGGCGGTCACTCCGACGGATCCGACCTGTTCTGCGGATAGCTGCGTCAGCAACTTTCTTCAGACTTCAGTGGGCAACCCGTTTTATTCCATGTTCAATACTCCTTGCACGTCGACCCCTTCCAATCCCTGCTTCAACGAAATCAATTCGAACTACGGTGGTGCAACGCTGCCCTTGGGAACTCTGTTGAACAAGTATCCGCAATTCAACGGCGACTTTGAGGGGCTGATGCTGGAGGAAGCCAGTTCCTGGTACAACGCGCTGCAGGTTCGCTTCCAGAAGCGCACTACGCACCACGTCAGTTTTGAGGGCAGCTACACGATCTCGAAGGAAACCGACAATTCGTCGGCGGGCAGGAACAACTGGGTGGGTTCGCTGGGGGCCGGCATTCCGCAACAACTGGATCGCCTGAACCTGGAGCACAGCATTGGGGCCAGCGACACGCCACAGCGGCTAGCGGTCGCCGCAGTCGTGGATCTGCCGATTGGGCGCAAGCAATGGATTGGCGGCAATATGAACCGAGTGGTCGACGGCTTTGTGGGAGGCTGGTCGCTGGCGACGATCGTTACTGAGCAATCAGGACAGCCCATGTCCCTCAGCATGTCGAACGCCCGTCTGGCGAACGGCACCCAGCGCCCGCAAGTTGTGTGCTCCCAATTGAAGACCGGGACCAGCATGCACTCGGTCGCGTTGGACTGGCAGAATGCGGTCAAGACCTATCTCAACGCCAACTGTTTTGCCGACCCCGGCGACCAGACCCCTGGGAATGCTCCGCGATACTTTTCCGGGCTGCGCGTCGACGGCATTCACAACCTGGATCTGAATGTTTACAAGTCGTTTGTGCCCAAAGAAGGCATGCGGATCGAGGTGCGGGCGGAGATGTTCAACTTCACCAATCACCCGCGCTTTGGACAGCCGAATTCGGCGGTCGGCGATCCGCTGTTCGGGACAATTTCGAGCGACGCGGGAGGGGAAACTCCGCGAGCCTTCCAGTTTGGAGTGAGATTCGAGTTCTAGGACCGGCTGGCCAAATCATTCCTAATTCAAGGGCGCCCATGAAAGCACGAATTGCATTTTTCTGTCTGCTGGTGATGAGTGCGGGCGCATTGACGCTGCTCGCGCAGAAATCTTCTTCGAACGAGTTCCCTGCCGATCAAAACTGGACGAACTATGTTCGCATTGGCGCTTATGGGTTGAAGGGTGGCGATGCGCTCGAGATCGTGCGTCGGGCGCAGGAAGACGGCGTATTCGGGATTGAAGTCGACAACGACATTCCCGGGCGCTATGAAAGCTTTGTCCAACCCGAAGAAAAACTGAAGGCGATTCGCGACGTGGCGGAGGCAGCGCATCATGCGGGCAACTACGCGTTCGTTTACATTGCCGGGACCGAGTGCATTACGGCGCACGGCGATAAGGTCGCGCATACGCTGGCGAAGGATCATCCTGATTGGCTGCAGCGCAACGTGAAGGGCGAGCCGGCGATTTTCGGCGGCGGAACGGCATTTTGGATTCGGGCGGGGGACGAGGATGTTTGGGTGAGTCCGTATGCGACGGAGTGGCGGAAGATTTATATGGAGCGGGTGCGGCAGATTGCCGCGACTGGGATTGATGGCATCTACGTCGACATTCCGTACTGGATGACTCACTTCGACGGCTGGGAAGATACCTGGGCCAGTTTTGACGACTACACCGTCGCGGCGTTCAAGCAGCAGACGGGACTGGATGCGAAACACGATGTGAAGATCGGGGATTTTTCCGATCCGGCGTTTCGCAAGTGGGTTGCGTTCCGGATTCAGACTTTTACTGATTTCATGCAGGAGATTGACCGCTCGGCGAAGTCGGTGAATCCGAAGATCAAGACGATTCCGGAAATTTATCCTGGGATTGAAGAAGAAGCAGTGCGGGTCGGTGCGGACGTTTACAGCCTGTATCCGGTGGTGGACGCGATTGCGCACGAGTATGAATTTGGCAGTGGCAACCACATGGCTTCGGAGCGCTCGCCGCTGAACTGGTTCCGCTATCAGGTGGGGATGCATTCGTTTCGCGCCTTCGCGCAGGGGCCGCAGGGGCAGGACAAAGCCACCTGGATTCTGAATTATTCGTGGGATGGCGACAGGAAGGTGGCTGGGAGCGACGTCATGATTCGCGAGTCGATGGAGAATCTGGCGATGTCGCAAGTCATGGCGGGCGCGAATTTCTGGGATGCGCCGGGACATTCGATGGCCGGATCGAACGATCGGGCGACGCGAAAGAAAATCTTTTCGTGGATTGGGGCGAATGAGAAGACGTTTTATCTGCCGCGCTCACCGATCGATCCCATTGGCGTATATTTCTCGCCGGATACGCGGAATTTGTATGCGGAGGATTTCCTGGCTTCATATCGGGGAATTCTCATTCTGCTGATGCAGCAGCATGTTGAATTTCAGATCGTGACGCCGCGGACGCTGGCGGATTTTCACGGTAAGACGCTGGTATTGCCGAATGTGCGCGTGCTGGGAGATGGCGAGAAGAGCTGGCTCCAGGCGTTCGTGGGGCAGGGCAAGCGGCTGGTCGTCACGGGGACGGACGTCACGGGGATTGCGACTTCAGGAAGTGTCGTCCGGTTTCCTGAGTGCCCGGGGAAGGCTTACAACACGGCGCAAGAGAAGGATTTCGAACATACGGCCCCCGATTCTCAGCAGGCTTTTCTCGACAGCCTGCAAGGTGGAAAGACGCTGCAGATTAAAGCGGGGCCGCAGGTCGCGACCTCGATCGCTCGCACTTCTGACGGACACATCAACGTTTTCTTCGCTAACTTCGCCGGGCTGCGTGGAGGGTCGAATCCGGTGCAGACGCCGCAGACTGGAGTCGAGGTCCGCGTGACATCGAAGAGCGAGGGCAAGGGATTTTTTCTTCCCTTCCTCGGAGAAGTGCAGGCGATTCCGGGAAGTCGTCACGGAGACGGCATCACCTACGCGCTGCCGCCTATTACTAAGGGGGCGGTGTTCTGGTACGAACCGTAGAACCGTGGAATGACTAAGTCCCCACCCCTTCGGCTTCGCTCAGAGCAGGCTCTAGCCGCACAAAACGCGGCGAACCCTTTTTGACCGGTGGTTGATTTCATCGGGCTTCGCTGGAAATCTCGCACCTAAGCGGTCGGGAAATCGAGGTCCACGAGCACGATTGCCGCGGCTGATTATAATCAACCAGACCTCAGACCGGTTTGGGGGATGCACTTACGAAATCAATTACACACCTTTTGCAGTCTTGTCTAAGCGCCCTCCTGCTGCTAGGAGTCCTGACCACTGCGCAGGACAAGGCGGCGCAGGACAAAGCGGCGCAGACCCCGCCCGCTCAACCGCCAGCGCCGTTGGTCTCGCCTGAGGTACACGCCAATGGCAGTGTTACATTCCGTTTCCGTGATCCGAACGCGGCAAAGGTGGAGGTTTGGGGTGATTGGGGCCAGACAGCCGTAGCGCCCATGCGAAAGGACGAGCAAGGAGTATGGAGCGTCACCATTCCTACCTTGACTCCCGACTACTACGGATACGGTTTCACCGCCGACGGTGTGGACGTGCCTGACCCTTCCAACCACGAACTGACGCCGAACCTGCTTTTCTCACTGAATGTCTTGCATGTTCCCGGGCCGCTCTCGCTGCCTTGGGAAGTGAACGACGTGCCACATGGAGTTATCCATCATCATTTCTACAGGTCAGCAGTGGCGCAGGGCGACCGTGACTACTACGTGTACACTCCTCCGAATTACGACTCTGCCGCTAAGAAGTCGTACCCAGTGCTTTATCTCCTTCATGGTTACAGCTTCGACGCGAGAAGCTGGAGCGCGTCGGGCCGCGCCAACGTGATTCTCGACAACCTGATTGCGCAGGGCAAGGCGAAGCCTATGATCGTGGTGATGCCGCTCGCCTACGGGACCATGAAAATCTTGGGTGCTTTCGACAACAGCGAGTTGCGCGACGCCAACTTCCAGAAGTTCAGCGAGACGCTGCTCACGGAAGTGATGCCGCGAGTCGAACGCGAATACAGAACTATCAAAGATCGCAATGCGCGGGCGATTGCCGGATTCTCGCTGGGCGGCTCAGAGTCACTGCTGACTGGACTGAATCATCTCGACAAGTTCTCTTGGATTGGTTCCTTCAGTGGTGTACGTGGTATGCCCGAAGACTTTCAAAAGGATTTTCCCTCTCTCGATGCAAAAGCGAATGAGCAACTCCATCTGCTTTGGGTCTCATGTGGCACTGAGGACTATCGGCTCGCGATGAGTCGCAATCTGCGAGAGTGGCTCAAGGCCAAGGGAGTGAAGGTAACCGAGATCGAAACGCCGGGGAGTCACACGATGATGGTGGGGCGCCGGAATCTGGTGGAGTTTGCGCCCCTGCTATTCCGATAAACGATAGGTTTTCTGCCGCACAGCGTGGAAGTGATAGAGTCCAACAAATCCGCAGGTGTAGCGGCAAAAAACGCGGCTAGAATGGGCCACCCTAGTTCTTGCCGGGTTCCCAGTTCTTGGATCGTGCTATGGCTTCGTTCCAGCGATTGCGCAGTTGGCGCGCCTGAGACGCTGGCATGTGCGGTTCGAAGCGGCTGTCCCCGGCCGCGGCGACAGCTTCGAGATCGGTTTTCCAGAAACCGATAGCCAAGCCGGCCAAGTACGCAGCGCCGAGCGCAGTGGTTTCCGTCACTGCCGGGCGAACCACCGGCACTCCTAGAATGTCAGACTGAAATTGCAAGAGGCTGTCGTTGGCGGCGGCTCCGCCATCGACGCGGAGTTCTTTCACGGGGTCGCCGGAGTCCAGGCGCATCGCATCCAGCAAGTCGGCAACCTGGTAGGCGATGCTCTCGAGGGCGGCGCGGGCCAGATGACCGGAGGTGGTGCCGCGCGTGAGTCCGAAGATTGAGCCGCGTGCGTAGGAATCCCAATGCGGAGCACCCAAGCCTACGAAGGCGGGAACGAAGTAAACGCCGCCGTTGTCGGGCACGGACTTGGCCAGGGGCTCGACCTCTTCTGATTTGCGAATCAGGCCGAGTCCGTCGCGCAGCCACTGCACGACCGCGCCACCCACGAAGACGCTGCCTTCGAGAGCGTACTCGGTCACGTCACCGATTTTCCAGGCGATGGTGGTCAGCAGGCGATTTGAGGAAGGCACGGCGCGGCGACCCGTATTCTGCAGCATGAAGCAGCCGGTGCCGTAGGTATTCTTGGTCAGGCCGGGGCGGATGCAGCGCTGGCCGAACAGGGCCGCTTGCTGATCGCCGGCAATGCCCGCGAGCCGAATCTTTTCCAATCCCTTAGTGCTGGCTTCGCCGTAGACCTCACTGGACGATCTCACGGCGGGCATCATTGATATTGGGATTCGAAACAGATCGAGCAGTTCGCGATCCCATTCACCAGTGTGAATGTTCAATAGCATGGTGCGCGAGGCGTTACTGGCGTCGGTCGCGTGCACGCGGCCGCCGGTCAGCTTCCAGAGGAGCCAGGTATCGACTGTGCCGAACGCGAGCTTGCCGGCTTCCGCATCGGCGCGTGCGCCAGGAACGTTGTCGAGAATCCATGAGATCTTGGTGCCCGAGAAGTATGCGTCGATCAAGAGCCCGGTTCGTTGCTGGATGAGAGGGCCGTGGCCCTCGCTGCGGAGGCGCTCGCAGGCATCGGCCGTGCGGCGGTCTTGCCAGACGATGGCGTTATAGACGGGTACGCCAGTGTCACGATTCCACACGATCGTGGTCTCGCGCTGATTCGTGATGCCGATCGCGGCAACGTCGCCTGGCCGGGCATTCGCTTTCGCGAGAGCTTCCAGCGCTACGGCGATTTGCGAGGAAGCGATCTGCTCTGGATTGTGCTCGACCCAGCCGGGCTGCGGAAAGATTTGATCGAATTCACGTTGAGCGACCGAGCAAACCGTTCCGCGTTCGTCGAATAGAAGAGCTCGCGAACTGGTTGTGCCCTGGTCGAGCGCTAGAACGTGTTGCACGGAATCTCCTTCGTACGGAAGCTGTCAGCTGTCAGCTATCAGTTTCAAATCCCCGCGTCTACCGGTCCCTTAGAATTCCCATCTCCACGGCTTACATCATCGCCACAAAGCTGAAAGCTGAGGGCAATTAGTATCAAGCGCGGCCCGCGACTCGACTACGTCGGGCGCAGGAAGCGCCGAATGCCGAAGTCGTAGATGGCCGCGCCTGCCAGGCCTCCGAGCAGCGGAGCTGCCACGGGAATCCACCACACGCGAGTTCCATCCGTCAGGCCATTGTTGCGAAATCCCGCGACCACCGTAAAGAGCCGGGGGCCGAAATCGCGCGCGGGATTGATCGCGTAGCCGTGCATGCCACCAAAACTCATGCCGATGGCGACTACGACTAGCCCGATCATCGCGGGGGCCAGGTTTGCTCCTGGCGGCACATTGAATTCGTCGGTGATCGCGAAGATCAGAAGCACCAGCAGACCTGTCCCGATTAACTGATCAAGAAAGCCCGCCTGCGGCATGGCCGGGAAGGCAGGAAATGTAGTGAAGATTCCGGCGGTGTGATCGAGCAGAGGATCGGTCTGCCGGAAGGCAGGGAGATAGTTCCAATAAACCAACGCGGCGGCCGCGAAGGCTCCCGCGGTCTGGGCGATAGAGTAAGGCAACACCTTCGGCCACGGAAATCGGCGGAAGACTGCGAGCGCCAAAGTCACTGCGGGATTCAGATGAGCTCCGGAAACTTTTCCCGCGACGTAAATGCCCATGGTCACCGCGAGCCCCCAGCCCAGAGTGATGTTCGTGTAGCCGCCGTGAATGGTCTCGCCGGGATTCTTCGGGGGAAACAGAACGACCATGGCAACCACGCCAGTGCCGAGCAAAATGAGTACGAAGGTGCCGAGGAACTCTGCGATCAATTCCGCCGTCAGGGTGGGCTTCGAGTTCATGGGTGTCTCCGGTACTCGACTGGGCCGCGTGCGCGGACCGCGAAGTAGTCTACCAAGGAGCGGTGTCAGGCGTGCGTTTTTCGGGCAGCGCGACATCAACTTGTGCCGGCCTTCCCAAAGTAAAGGAGGAGGGGTCTTTTTTCTTGACATTTGGGGACAGGGCCGTAAGATAGGAACATAATTATTCATTACCATGCATAGTTATTCATTATGAATAAAACACTGCGGCAACGGGCGGTTCTGGATGTGCTGAAGCACGGATCCATCGCCAGCCAGGAAGACCTGCAGCGGCTGCTGCGGAAGCGCGGCTTCAAGGTCGGGCAGGCGACTTTGTCGCGGGACATTCGCGACTTGAATTTGAGCAAGACTTCGCACGGATATTCGCTGCCCCAGGGGGAGAGCGCGGCGGGGGTGGCGCTGCCTCCGGTGTCACGGCTGGTGAGGGAGTTTGTGCTGGATATTCGGTCGGCGCAGAACCAGTTGGTGATCAAGACGATTGTGGGCAGCGCACAGCCGGTGGCAGCCGCTCTGGACGAGGCGGACTGGAGCGAGGTGGTCGGGACAATTGCGGGCGATGACACGATTTTGATTGTTTGTCCGGATAAGGATGACGCGCGAAAGCTGGCGGGGCGGATTGAGGAAATGCTGGGCTAGCGACGGCGATTTGCGAATCGGAGTTTACGAATCGGAGTTTACGAAAGATGTCCGCGAAACTCAAAACCGCTGTGCTGGGCGCGACCGGATATTCCGGCCTGGAGCTGACGCGGATTCTTCTGCGGCATCCCAGGCTGGAGAAGCCGGCGCTGCTGCGGCGGTCCGCCGACAACGGGGCGTCTGGTGGGGCGACGGATTTGGCGGACGTGTTTCCGGTTCTTTCCGGCAATGGCGGGTATCCGCTGCATTCGCTTTCGTGGCCGGCGATGAAGCAGCAGGGAGTGGAGTTGCTGTTTCTGGCTACGCCGCATGAGGTGTCGCGCGCGCTGGTGCCGGAAGCGTTGGCGCAAGGGCTGCGTGTCATCGATTTGAGCGGCGCGTGGCGATTGCAGCAAGCGCAGCATCGCGCGATCTACAACTTTCAGGATTCGGACGCGGTGACGGCGGCGGAATTGACTGAGAAGGCAGTTTACGGATTGCCGGAATTGAATGGCGATCGCGTCGCGAATGCCACGCTGGTGGCGAATCCGGGTTGTTATGCAACGTCGGTGATTCTGGCTCTGGCGCCGCTGCTCAAGGCGGGGGTGGTCGATCGCAACCGCGGGATCGTTTCCGATTCGAAGTCGGGCGTATCTGGAGCGGGCAAGGAACCTACTGCGAAGACTCACTTTGTTTCGGTGGCCGACAATTTGTCAGCGTATTCGGTGTTCAGCCACCGGCACGTGGGAGAGATCGTCGAACAACTCGGGCTGGGCGGCAGCGAGCTGATTTTCACGCCGCATTTGTTGCCGATCCCGCGCGGAATTTTGTCTACGATCTATTTGCACCTCAACTGCGCGATGACGCCGCTGGAAGTGGAATCGTGCTTTCAGAGTTTTTATTCCGGCAAGCGCTGGGTGCGGGTGTTTCACACGCCGAAGCTTCCGGAAGTGCAGTTCTGCCTGCAATCGAATTACTGCGATTTGGGATTTTGCCTGGCGGAAGACGGCCGGCGGCTGGTGTTGATTTCGTGCATCGACAATTTATTGAAAGGCGCGGCGGGACAGGCAGTACAAAATATGAATCTGATGTATGGCTGGTCAGAGGAAGAAGGTCTGCTGTGATTATCGTCGTCAAAATCGGAGGAGCGGCGCTGGAAGATGCTTCTACGCTGCGCAAGTGCGCGCGGGCGATTGCGGAACTGGCGCAGGATGGGCATCGCGTCGCTGTTGTGCATGGCGGCGGCGGCGCGCTGACCCAGATGTTGAAGCGACTGGGCAAGGAGAGCGAGTTCATTGGCGGGCTTCGCGTGACCGACGCTGAGACTCGCGACGTGGCGCTGATGGTGCTGGGCGGGATGGTCAACAAGAAAGTCGTGGCTGCGGTTCAGGCCGCGGGCATGCCCGCAGTCGGATTCTGCGGCGGCGATGGCATGAGTTTCCGGGCGCGGCGGAAACATATTCGCGGCAACGATGTGGGGTTCGTCGGCGAGATTTGTTTTGCGGAACCATGTTGGATTGAAGCGCTGTGGCAGCAGGGAGGGATTCCCGTTCTCGCGTCGCTCGCGCTGGGAGCGGACGGCGAGTATTACAACGTGAATGCCGACGAGATGGCAGCGGCGTGCGCCGCGGCTTGCCACGCCAACGCGCTCATTTTCCTCACCGACGTGCCGGGGGTGAAAGATGCGGAGGGAGCGGTGATTCCGTGGCTGAACACCAAGCAAGCGCAGGACATGGTGGAGGGATCGATTGTGAGCGGAGGCATGCTGCCCAAGCTGGAAGCCTGCAAACAGGCGCTGAAGCACGGTGTGGGCAGAGTGCGGATATTGCCCGCGGCGGAGGCGGAAGCGCTGCCGCAGTTCTACCTGACGAAACTGAATTGTGGAACGGAAGTGACCTGCGCATGAGGTAACAATCGTGAAGTAACAATTAAGAGCGCGGGAATGAAGTTACAGAAAGAGGAGTCAACGTTGAATAGTCCATTACAAAGCAAAATGGCGGCGACGCCGGAAACTTTTCCCGGTATTTTCTGGTGCCCCGACTTGGTATCGACGCGCGATCTCGGGCCGCAAGGGGTTGAGGCGGTGCTGCATCTGGCGGAGCTCATGAAGTCGCGGCCGTCCGTGTTTCAGCGGTCGCTGGCGGGGAAACAGATGGTGATGTTTTTTGAGAAGCCCTCGCTCCGAACGCGATTGACGTTTGAAGCCGGAATGGCAGGCTTGGGCGGAACAGCCATGTTTGTCGATCAGTCGCAGAGCCGGCTGGATGCTCGCGAAACGTTGAGCGACATTGCGCACAACCTCGAGCGCTGGGTGGACGTGATTGTGCTGCGCACGTTCGCACAGGAGACCATCGAGGGCATGGCTCGTTTTGCGTCAGTTCCGGTGATCAATGCGCTGAGCGATCTGGAGCATCCCTGCCAGGCTCTGGCGGATTATTTCACGCTGCAGGAGCGGTTTGGAGATCTCAAAAACATCACCCTGGCTTACGTTGGCGATGGCAACAATGTCGCGCATTCGCTGTTGCTGACCTGCGCGTGCCTGGGGTCTTCGATCCGGATCGCCACGCCGAAGGGCTATGCACCGAAAGCTCAGATCGTTGCCGATGCCCGCAAGATTGCGAAGCAGACGGGCGCGCAGATCGAGTTGCTGACGGATCCGCATGCGGCGGTTGCCGGAGTGGACGCCGTTTACACCGACGCGTGGGCCAGCATGGGACAAGAAAACGAAGCGGGGCTGCGAGCGGAAATATTTGCGCCCTACCAAGTGAACGCGGAGCTCATGGCGGAAGCGGCGCCCCATGCGGCGTTTATGCACTGTCTGCCGGCGCATCGCGGGGAGGAAGTTACCGATGAGGTGATGGACTCGGACAACTCGGTGATTTTCGAGCAGGCGGAAAACCGGCTGCATGTTCAGAAATCCATTCTTTATTTATTGCTGGGCGGCGCGGTTCGGCTGCCTGTGAGGAGCGCTCATGCCTGAGAAAGTTGTTCTCGCTTATTCCGGTGGGCTGGACACGTCGATCATCATTCCATGGTTGAAGGAGAACTATTCTTACGACGTCATCGCGATGGTGGGCGACGTTGGCCAGGGAGACGACATTGAGGCCGTCGTCGAGAAAGCCTATAAGACCGGCGCCAGCAAGGTGATCGTGGAGGATCTGCGGGAAGAATTTCTGACCGGATATGTCTTCCCTGCGCTGAAAGCTGGGGCGGTTTATGAACATAAATATCTGCTCGGAACTTCGCTGGCTCGTCCGGTGATTGCGAAGCATCAGGTGGAAGTGGCTTTGCGCGAAGGCGCGACGGCGGTAGCGCACGGATGCACGGGCAAGGGCAATGATCAGGTGCGGTTTGAACTGACTTATCAGGCGCTGGCGCCGGAGTTGAAGATCATTGCGCCGTGGCGGGAGTGGACGCTGAAATCGCGCGAAGACTGCCTGGATTATGCCGAGCAGCACGGGATTCAGGTCGAGGCGAGCCGCACCAAGATTCACAGCCGCGACCGGAATCTTTGGCATATCAGCCATGAAGGCGGCGAGTTGGAAGATGCGGGAAACGCGCCTTTGCCAACCACGTGGCAGATCACGCGCTCGCCGCAGGACGCGCCCGACAAGGAAGAACAGGTGAGCATCGGCTTCGCACAGGGGATTCCAGTTTCGGTGAACGGGATGAAAATGGATCCTGTGTCGCTGGTGGAACTGCTGAACGAAATTGGGGCGCGGAATGCGATCGGGCGGATCGACCTGGTGGAGAATCGTTTTGTCGGCATCAAGTCGCGGGGATGCTATGAGACTCCGGGCGGGACGCTGCTGATCGCGGCTCATCGTGAACTCGAAGCTTTGTGTTTGGAGCGCGAGGTTGCGCATTTCAAGCAGCACATCGGACTCAAGTATGCCGAGCTGGTTTATTTCGGCCTGTGGTTTACGCCGCTACGCGAAGCGCTCGATGCGTTTGTCGAAAGCACGCAGAGGGAAATGACGGGCAGCGTCACGCTGTCGCTCTACAAAGGAAATGTTTCTGTGGTCAGCCGTGAGTCGGAGCATTCGCTTTACCGCACCGATCTTTCTTCTTTCACCATGGACGACAGCTATGACCAGAAAGATGCGGCTGGATTCATTCGCATTCTTGGATTGCCGTCGCGGTCGCGGGCCCGGTCGCGCCTGGAGGTTACGCGATGAAGATGTGGTCGGGAAGATTCCGACAGCCGCTGGACCCTGAGTTTGATCGCTGGCAGCGCTCGTTCAGCTTTGACCGGCGGTTGCTGAAGTTCGAACTCGCGGCCAGCAACGCGCATGCGCGGGCGCTGAAAGCCGCCGGCATTTTGTCGTCGGACGAACTGATCGGCATTCTGCAGGGGCTGCGGCAGATCGGAGAAAAGGCTGCGGCATCTCCGGCATTTCTCGACGACGATGAGGCGGAAGACGTTCACCATTTCGTCGAGAAGCAGCTGGTCGCGTTGATCGGGGAGACGGGATACAAGCTGCACAGCGGACGCAGCCGCAATGAGCAGATTGCGACGGACTTGCGGTTGTACGTACGGGCGACGATCGATCAATTGCGGCAGGAACTCGCTGAATTGTGCGGCGTGCTGGTCGATCGCGCGGAACAGGCTGCGGATGCTGCCATGCCGGCATATACGCATCTACAGAGGGCTGAACCCGTGTTGCTCGGGCATTGGCTGCTGGCTTACGTCGAAATGCTTTTGCGGGACGCGGAGCGGTTCGCGGATTGCCGCAAGCGCTTAAACGTATCTCCGTTGGGGTCGGGTGCGGTTGCGGGCGCAACTTTATCGCTCGACCGAGCGCTGATTGCCGATTGCCTAGAGTTTGACGGCGCAAGCGCCAACAGCATCGACGCTACCAGCGACCGGGACTTTGCTCTCGAGTTTGTCAATGCACTCTCGCTGCTGGCGCTGCATCTCAGCCGATGGGCGGAGGAGATGATTTTGTTTTCGTCGCAGGAATACAGCTTTCTGGGTTTGCCCGAGGCTTACTCGACGGGCAGCAGCGCGATGCCGCAGAAGAAGAATCCCGACCTGCTTGAGTTGGTGCGGGGCAAGAGCGGACGAGTTCTGGGCCACGCTACGGCGCTCATGGTTGCGGTGAAGGGTTTGCCGCTGGCTTACAACAAGGACTTGCAGGAGACGCAGGAACCGCTGTTCGATTCTTCCGACACGCTGCTGCAGATGTTGCCGCTGGTGACGGGATGGATGAAGGCAGTGGAATTTCGCAATGAACGAATGCAGCAGGCAGCCCAGTCGGGATTTATGAATGCCTGGGCAGCCGCGACGTATTTGGTGAAGCGCGGCGTCCCTTCGAGGATGGCGCACGAGCGGATCGGCAAGGCAGTGCAGATCTGTGTTGAGCGAGGCTGCGAGCTTCAGGATTTGCCGCTCGAAGAATTGCGATCGATCAGCCCGGCTTTTGATCAGGATTTTTATGAATCGCTCAAGCTTGCTTCCGTACTCGCCGTTCACGATGTTCCCGGGGGCACGGCGCCGAGCCGGGTGCGGCACGCCATCACAATTACCAGAAAGAGGATCGATGCTCTTCGCGAGGAGGCCCATGCGCACGCGTAAAGCGATTTTGCCCGATGCACAGCAGATTCACGAGTTGATTTCGGCTTACTCCGGCGACGGCACTTTGCTGCCGCGCACTCTGCCGGAGATTTGCGAGAACGTTCGCGACTTTATGGTGCTCGAAGATGACGGCCGCATCATCGGCTGTGGAGCGCTGCACCTGTATGGCACGCATCTGGCGGAGATTCGGTCGATTACCGTTGCGCCGTGGGCTCAAGGCAAGGGCGGCGGCGGACGGCTGGTGAAATCGTTGCTGGCCGAGGCTAAGCGGCATCGCGTGGATTGCATTTGTCTGTTTACGCGGAAGCCGGATTTTTTTGCGGGGCAGGGATTCTCGGTGGCCCAGCGCGAGGATCTTCCCGACAAGATCTACAAAGACTGCCATGCATGTCCGCGGTTTCATTGCTGCGATGAAGTGGCGATGGTGCGCGGCGATCTGCCCAAGTTCGCGATTCTTCCCGAACCCGCGAATTGGCTGGTGAAACTGCAGGGCTGGTCGCCAAACGCTGAGACCCAGACCAGGTCTAGCTAATAAAGTCTAGCTAATGCGGTCTAGCTAAGTTCCCCGGCTCCGTCTTCGGCGGTGCACAGGTAGACTTGGGCGGCGATTCCGGTTTGCCGGCGGTAGCTTTCGGCGATTCGTTGTGCGAACTCCGCGGCGTTCTCTTCGCGGACCAGGTTGACGGTGCATCCGCCGAAACCGCCTCCGGTCATGCGTCCGCCGACGAACCCGGGCAGCCCATCCGCGGCCTCGACCATGGCGTCGAGCTCGCGGCAACTGACCTCGTAGAGGTCTCGCAGGCTGCAGTGCGACTCGCGCATCAACTTCCCCACTCGATCCAGGTCACCTTCCGCGAGAGCACGGGCGGCGTCGAGCGTGCGCTGGTTTTCGCGGACGACGTGAGTGCATCGTTTCGCAATCGTGGTCGGAAGATCATGAACGTGCTTATCGAGCATGTCTACTGAAACATCGCGCAACGCTCGAATTGTAGAGTCCCACTTCGCGAAATAGCGCACTCCTTCTTCGCATTCTTCGCGCCGCTTGTTATAGGCGCCGGTGGCGAGATCGTGTTTGACCATGGTGTTGCAGACGACGAGATGAATCTCCGCTGGAATGGGAACAGATTGAAAGTCCAGAGAGCGGCAATCGAGAAGTAGGGCATGCCCCGTTTTCCCCATGCACGAAACGAACTGGTCCATGATTCCGACGCGGGCGCCGACGAAACTATTTTCCGCCTCGCGGCAGAGCTTGGCGATTTCGGGAAGTGGCAGTTGCGTTTCACCCATACTCATGAAGGCGAAAGCAGACGAGACTTCGACGGCCGCGGACGAACTGAGTCCCGCACCGATTGGGACTTCGCCGTGCACCAGTAAGTTCGCTCCCGGCAGCATGAGCCCGCGCTGCTTGAGAACGCTGGCGACGCCAAGGATGTAGTCACACCAGGCACCAGTGCGGCGCTCGGGCAGGTGGTCGAGATCAAATTCGAAATTGCCGGGGAATTCCTGGGAGTGGATCACGAGCTTGCGATCCGGGCGCGCGGCGATTGCTACGTAAGTCGAGAAGCCGACAGCTGCAGGCATGACGAAGCCATCGTTGTAGTCGGTGTGCTCACCGATCAGGTTCACGCGCCCGGGGGCGCGGAAAATTCGGGGACGATTGCCGAAGAGCTTTTCGAAGCGCTCAGTGAGCTTGCGGGCTGTCATTTTGACGGGCGTTGGCATCGTTACGCTCGAATGCCCATACAAAAAGGATCGTCCGGGTCTAGTACGAATTCCGCCTCGGCATTCACGAAAGCGGCGCCTTTGATGCTGGGATAAATTTTCCCTTCCCGTACCGCGATGCTGCCTTCAAAGACGCTGCCAATAATGCTTTCCTGTTTCCAAACCTGACCTCCACGGATTTTTCCATCGGCGTAGAGGCAGGCCAGCTTGGCGCTGGTTCCGGTGCCGCAGGGAGAGCGATCGTAGGCCTTCCCTGGACAGAGAACGAAATTCTTGCTGTCGACCGAAGGCAGGCGTGACGGGCCGAACAACTCGATGTGATCGATCTCCTGATTTCCAGTCCCGGTAATTCCCTGCTCGCGAAGCGCCTGGCGGATCGCCCAGGCGAAGTCTGTGAGTTCTTCGATGTTATCGAGCGATAGCCTTAAGCCACGCCCGCTTTCGCTTATTTTATCGTTTGCTTTATCGTTCACCAGGAAAAACCAGTTTCCTCCCCATGCAACATCGCCGCGCACCCTGCCGTAGCCCAGGACTTCCACTTCCACGTTTGTCGACAGGCGATAGCTCGCAACATTGTTCACCGTGACTTCGCCGTTCGAGTGCAGGACGGCGGTCACGACGCCCACCGGGGTCTCGATGCGGTGCTCACCCGGCTGAATCCGGTTCATGTAGGAGAGCGTCGTAACCAGTCCGATGGTGCCATGGCCGCACATGCCAAGGTATCCGACGTTATTAAAGAAAATCACACCCGCCGCGCAGGCAGGGTCGACCGGCTCGCACAACAATGCTCCAACCATCACGTCGGAGCCCCGAGGCTCGTTCACGACTGCGGAGCGAAAACTGTCGTGCTCGACGCGAAAGCGTTGTAGGCGTTCGGCGAGCGGACCGTTGCCGAGATCAGGACCTCCGTCGACCACGAGCCGGGTGGGCTCGCCGCCGGTGTGGGAGTCGATCACGCGAATTCTTCGGCGCTGGCTTTTGCCGCTGGTCATACTATTTTTTGGATCTGCTTTTAGATTTGCTTAGATCCGCTTTTATTTTGTTCTCTCACGAATTTGCGGAAGAACTTTTCGTCTAGTGGAGGTTCAGATCTGCGTAATGACTGAAATTCGCCAGTGAAATCTGATCTCCCCCGGGCAGGTAAAAGCCGAATCTACCCGCGGAAAGATTGGTTCCTGGAGATGTCCACCGGTCGAGAACGACCCAAGCATCCCCTTGCCGGATCTGGTGGACGATTTCAGTGGGAGAGACGTGAATCTGCAAAGTGCGGTAACTCTTCTTTTCGCCCTTGGTCGGAATTTTCGCATCGTTTGACTTCTGTCCGTTGCGGACTTCGGTGCGATAGAAATTATTGTCGTCGATCTGGAAAAGATCGTAGTTGTTGGGGTCGGTGTAGTTGACCACCCACTGCAGGCGGTGACCTTTCGTCAGCATGGCGGAGAAAAGGAAGGTTCCCGACGTGGGCGAAACGCCATAAAGAACATAGTCGCCGCCTTTGCGCGCAAATGCGCCATTTTCTTCTTTCCAGCCGGAAGGATCGGCCCACTTGGACATTCCGCTGGGAGACAGCGCCAGGTCGATGCTGCGCGACTGGCCCGCGGTAAGGTCGACATTCGCGTTGCGCACGAAATTGTCGGCCATGCGCGCGGCAAGATTATAGGTGCCGGAGGGCAGGCTGAGGGGAGAGCCGCTGCTGACTTTGACGGGCGGCTCGCCGGCTTTGGCGAGCGTGACCTGGGCATCGGCGGGAGAAAACGTGATCTTCAGTTCGGCGAGCGCGGCTTCAAGAGCCGTATCCGCGCCCGCGAGAATCACGGGCGTTCCCGCGACAAAGTGCTTCCTGATCTGGCGAGCCTTGAAACGATCTTTGCGGAACTCGATCACATGGTCGCCGGGAGTTATCGCTGCGAGAGCGAGCGTGCCGTCGGGTTGCACGGTTCCAACGTTCGACTGGTCGATGAGAACCGTTGCGCCCGGAGGGCCGCCTTGAATGCTGAGCGAGGCCATGTGCGCAACGGGAAGAAGACCGAACACCAGCCTGGCTTGCTCGCCTTTGCGAATGCGGATTTTCTGCTCAGGGGCATCCTGAAACCCGGCCTTGTCGACCCGCACCGTATATTCCTTGGGCTCAAGGTTGGCGATGCGCAGTTCGCCGTTCTGTGTCTGCTGCGGAAGCGGCTTTCCGTTGAGGAATACGCGCGACTTATCCTGGCCGGTTACGACGAGCAGGGTGCCGACATTCTGGCCGGATTCCACGAATGCGGCCAGCGCCGGCTCGGCCGATACTTCGATCGGCAGCTTGTATTGTTCTCCGGCGTGGCTCAAAGTTAGTTCGTGCGCTCCGGCGGTGACGGACGGAAGATCGACGCCCTCGGCGGGAACGTCGACAGGCGGTTGACCGTCGAGACTCAACTTGGCCGAAACATCGCTTGCATACACGTGAAGGTGATCGCCCATGCTGCTTACGACGACGGCCAGAACGCCTTTCGCCGTGATTGGCGTTTGGATCACCGGCAAGCTGCCGGCAGTCGAAGTGAGACCGATGGTGAAACTGCCCTTCGCGCCGTCAAATTTCAGGGTGTGATCGCCGGCGGGAATTGGGTCGAGAGTCCACTGCGCATCTTGCAGATCGGAGGCTGGCTGATCGTCGAATGCAACTTTGCCCGTGGCGTTGTCGGAGGATAGTCTCAGGCCGGGCAACGCGGGCGGAGGTGGTGTAGGGGTAACGACTGGAGCTGGCTGGACGGCGACAGGTTGGGCAGGAACAGGTTCGGCAGGCGCCGTGTGCCTCGGCGTGAGCAGTGGGAGAGCCGCGGCGATTATCAGCAACAGCACTATGGACCCGACAGCGGCGCCCAGAATCTTTGTATCGCGCGGGTTGATGCCGATGCGCCATGGCCGAGGAGTCGCGGGCGGCGCGAACTGTGAAGGCGCGGGCGCGGGAATCGTCGGCTTCGGCGGCGCTACCTGAGCGCTGGCGACGAGTGGATGCGGTAGCGCCACTGGCGTTGCCGAAGATGGCTCATCAGCCTGGGATTTCGGCGTCTGCTGCGGCAAAGGCTCAACCGGCGGTGTGGCGAAAGAAGGTGTGGCGAAAGAAAGTGTCGCGCTGGACGTTAGGTCATGACTGGGTACCTTGACGACTCCGGGCAGGTTCAATTTTTGCAGCAGGAGGTTCGCGCTGGATACAACTTCCTCGTCTTCGATGTATTTGTCAGCCAGCTCTCGCGCCCGTGAGCCCAGCGTTTGTTTCGTGCCTGGGTCGCTGGCAGATTGGGCTTCGCTATCCAGACGGCGCAGTTCCTCGAGATCGCGGCGGCGAGCTTGCCGGCGCTGGGTTTGAAGATCGCGCTGCACCGCGTCGCGAATCTGGATCAGCCGCATCTCCCGCGGATAAGCCGAGAGCGCTTCGTCCACCCGCGTCAGAGCGGAGGCCAGGTCGCCCGCAGTTTGCATCTTGCGGACTTGAGAAACCGATTCACTGACGTATGTCTCGCGCTTCTGATCGAGAATCAGAGTGCGCAAGGTCTTGGCCATCGGGTGACTGGGATTTAGATCGAAGGCTTCCTTGGCCAGCCTCTCAGCCTCGCGCCAGTCGGTTTCGACGAACGTCTGCGCGTGCTCGACCAAAGTGTTGGCCAGCACTGCCCGAGCGAGAGGATTGTTCTCGTCCAGTTCATAGGCCTGTCGTAACAAACGAATGCCGTCTTCGAATTTCCGTTGCGCACAGAGCTGTTGGCCTTCGGTGATGAGCCGCTCCGCTTCCGTCTTGCGCTGAGCGCCCTGTTGCGCGTGCTTTTGCAGTTCCTGTAATTCTTCGTCGTTGGGAAACTCCGTCGCCGCCACCTGCAGGAGTTCGAACGCCCGCCCGTAGTCGCTGGAGTGCAGGCGGGAGTCGATCTGCTCGATCAACTGCGTTCTGGATTCGAGGCGGGCCTGCTGGTCGCGCCTCTTCTGCAGACGCTCGACTTCAAATTTCAGCCCAGGATACTGGCTGTAAATGGTGCGCAGGATTTCCCAATCGTTCAACGCATCGCCGAATGCAGCTTGTTCTTCATGCAGGTGGGCGCGTGCGACGATCGAGTTCACCAGGTCACGCTTGTCCTGTACGAGACGCAGAGCGCGCTCGAAGTGCGATTCCCCGGGGTGCTGTTCCAGGGCCTCGCGCAGAATGCTGACACGCTTGTCGAGATCCGGCTCGGCTTCGACTTGCCGGTCTACCTGGGCGATCAGCGACGATAATTCCTGGCGCTGCTGTTCTTCGATGTCGTAGCGCAACGCCTGAAAAATTGCATTCGTCGGATACTTGGCCAGATACGCCTGGCAGGTTGTGATGGCCTTGGCGAAGTTGCGATCCGCGAGTTGTTTGCGCGCATCGGCGTACGCCGTGTTCATGGCGTCGTGTTCGGAGCGGACCTCGTTATAGAAGGTTTGATAGCGGGCACCGCTTTCGGAATTGGCGGCGTCAGGAGCCCTGCGGTCAAGCTCGAGCACCACGCCCAGCTTCGCCAGAGCGCTGCTCACATCGCCTTTCTGCCAGGCGTCGACGGCGGCCTTGTGGAGCTGTTCTTTGTCCTGACGAAGCTTCTTGTAGTCCTGCTCCTGGCGGTCGACTTCCGCCAGCAACTGCAGGGCGCGAGCCTCCTGGGGGCGGAGTTGCAGCACATTCTGCAGGGCTTCGCGGGCGTGCGGATAGGCATGATTCTCAATGTGCTGCCGCGCCAGGCGATACCAGTTTTCAATCTGCTTTTCGCTGCGCCGGTTCTCGATCTTGCTCTTCATTGCGAGCGCGACGGCATTGTCGGGCTCGATCTGCAGCGCCTCCTGCAGTTTTTGCAGCGCCAGAGGATCTTCCGCCTCTTCAAAGCGCGCCCGAGCCGCATCCAGCAACTGAGACAAAGTTTTGCGGCGGACGGCATTGTCGAGTTGGTGGCGAAGTGCCTGAATCTCGGCATCCATGTGGCCTTCGGCTTCCACCTCGCCGAGGATTTCGCCCGCAAATTGAAGATCGCCGTCCGCGAGCGCCTTGGTGGCGCGCTGCAAGCGAGGGCGCGTGCGCTCCGGATCGAAGAACTCGATCGGCTCGTTGCGCATGGCCTTGGCCAAGGTGTCGCCGAGTTCGCGCGCGCTGCTGAAGCGGTGCCAGGCCTGTTTCGCCATCCCTTTGTGGACAACGCGGCTGATGGCTTGCGAAATCGTGGAGTTCACTTCCGAAGCGGGAGGCGGGTTTTGATTGAGGATGGCTTCAACCACTTCGTCGGCGCGAGCCCGCTGGAACGGATGCCGTCCGGTCAACGCCTCATAGCAAACCACGCTCAAAGAGAAGATGTCGGAGGCGGCGGATAGAGGTTTCAGCTGAATCTGCTCCGGCGACATATAGAGCAGGGTTCCTTTTTGCGCCCGCGTGGTTTTGGCGTCGGACATGTGGGCCACGCCGAAGTCGATGATCTTGACCGAATCGTCCTCCATCACAAAGATGTTGCTCGGCTTCAGATCGCGATGCACCAGTCCGCGCTCGTGCGCGGCCTGCAGGCCACGGCAGGTCTGGCAAATAATTTCGACGGTGCGTTCGACGGTGAGGTGATGGCTGGACTTGCGGATGAAATGGTCGAGCGTCGTGCCGGGCAGAAGCGGCATGACGAAGTAGGGCTTTTTCTTTCCGTCGTCCTCAAATTCTCCGATGTCAAAAATCTCAACGATGTTGGGATGGCTCATGGAAGCGAGCACATCGCATTCTTTGTAGAAGAGTTGCAGAGAGGCGGGATCGGGAATATCGAGAATCGTCTTCAGGGCAACTTCGCGGCGAACGACGGTGTCGTAGGCGCGATAAACCAGGCCCATCCCGCCCTGGCCGAGGATCTGCCTCACCTCGTACCGTCCGGCCAGTTTTTTCGGTAATCCCGTCGTCTCCATGACACTCCCTGCGGGGAAGGGCCTGAGCATTTTATCCGATTTCATGCCCCGAGGCGTAGACCTAATTTGGCCTTCCAGCCCCGCGCTCCGGTCCTGAAAACCCGTATGGGGGGCCGTTTTCGGGCGGATCTGCGCTGCCTTGGTCAGCGGGTTCGGCCTACCGCGACAGATGCCTTCCGAGCCAGCGTTTTGTGATGGTACCTATAAGAAATTTGTATTGGACTGAGTCGATAAGCGCATTTATCGTCCTCGGATTGATTCTGGCCTAGCACGCTGTGTGGGTCACCGGCGCGGCGCCGGGGGGGTGTCCGCGCCGGCAGAGCCTCGACCGCGGCTGCGGAATTACGATGCTCGAAACAAAGCACGTCTCATAAACAGGAGCCTTCAAAGATGATGAAGCGAGCAGGGAGGCGCTCTCTGCGCTGGTCGTTTTTGCGCCGGTCGTTGGTAGGCGCCAGCGCGATGATCGTTCTAGCAGGCGGACTTCTGGCCGGACTATCGGCTTTCAGTTTTGCCGACGACACGCCCAAGCCGGATCCTGCTGGAACCGCGACCGGGGACAAGACCACAGCGGTAGACGCCGCGGGCAATCCCTTTGTGGTTGCCGAACCTACCGATAAAACAGCCCCAGATTACGCCCAGAACAAGAAAGCCTACGACGACTACCAGGCTCAAGTAGCCAAGGAACCGCTGGCAGTGAAGTTGGCTGACAGCGTGGGCCACGTCCGCGTCGCCACCAATTTCGCATGGACACTCAACACGGGCTATCTGGTCCTGTTTATGCAGGCCGGGTTTGCTCTGCTCACCTGCGGTCTGGTGCAGAAGAAAAATGCCGCGCACTTGATGATGCTGAACTTCGCGGCCTATGTTTTCGCTTTCCTCGCCTACTACGCGGTGGGATATGCCTTCCAGTTTGGAGCGGTGGCAATCAACGCCGCGCCGACGAATCTTGGCGGCATCCCCACGCTGAACCATTTCCTGATTGGCAGCGGACAATGGGGATTTGTAGGGGGAAAGGGATTCTTTCTGGTTGGACCGGCCTACGACAGCGCCAGCAATTGTCTGACGCTGTTTGAAGTCGTGTTCATGGAGACCGCTGGATACATCATCGTCGGCGCCATCTGCGAACGCATCAGCTTCTGGGCGTTTCTGGTATGTGAACTCTTTATCGGCGCAATCCTGTACCCGATTTCCGGCTGCTGGACGTGGGGTGGTGGTTGGCTCTCGCAGCTCGGATCGACCATGAACCTGGGGCACGGTTACGTAGACTTTGCCGGTTCCACCGTGGTGCACGCGGTGGGCGGGTTCTGCGCCATGGCCCTTGCGATCATTCTCGGCCCTCGTCTGGGGAAGTTCGGCCCCGGTGGAAAAATTCGCGTCTTCCCTGCTCACAACATTGTGTACGTGGTGACGGGCACGTTCATTCTGCTATTCGGGTGGATGGGCTTCAATCCCGGGTCTACGCTGGGCGCCACCGACCTGCGGATTTCCGTGGTCGCGGTGAATACGAATCTGGCGGCCTGCGCCGGGTCGGCGGCGGCCATGCTCATCTGGTATTTCCTGTTCGGCAAGCCTGACATCACCATGGCTTGTAACGGGATGCTCGCCGGCCTGGTCGCGATTACGGCGCCTTGCGCGTTTGTGTCTCCCACTGCGTCGGTCGTCATCGGCGTGCTGGCGGGAGCTTTGGTTTGCGGTGGAGTGCTGTTCAACGAGCGAGTTCTGAAGATCGACGACCCCTGCGGCGCGGTTTCCGTCCATGGCTACTGCGGCTGGCTGGGCGCCGTGTGCGTGGGCATTTTCGCCGACGGCACTTACGGCTCGGGGTGGAACGGAGTCGGCGCCGCCAGTTATCTGGGGCGCGCAGGCCAGGGCGTGACCGGCCTGATTCACGGCGACACTAGGCAGTTCTGGTGCCAGCTCATGGGAGCGACCTTATACGCGGTGTGGGCGTTCGGCGCGACGTTCGTCGTGTTCTGGTGCGTGAATAAAGTGAAAAGCATGCGCGTGGCGCCTGAATCGGAAGAAGAAGGCCTGGATGTTCCGGAGTTTGGCATGCCGGGCTATCCTGAAGACGCAATCGTTACGGCTCCCTACTGAGGAGCGGCTGGAACTCACAGAGGTCGGCGACTCTTAGATCGCTGGCTCCGGGTCGCTCTCTACCCCCCGAGGATTCGTCTATGTCGACTCGTCTTGACTCCGACCGGAGCTACGATCTCCGGTCGCTGCCGTTAGCTCTCTGCATTTTGACGCTCGTCAGTGTTGGTGTGCTCTTGGTTTGGGATATGGTTCCCGGGCTCTTCCCCGCAAGGGCGCACGAATTCCTCGCCGCGCTCCCGCTGGCCATGATTGCCTGCGCCTGTCTGGTTTACGAGGCAGTACGCCGACCATCTCGCTCGGAGCTGATCAAAGCCATCCTGCTGGCATGTGCGTTCTTGTTTTGGGCGGCCAACCAGCTTTGGCCAGCCTCGCACCAGGCAACACTCTTCAACGACCTTGCGATCGCACTGTTCGTTTTCGATGTATTCCTGGCCACGTATCCAGGGCGATGACCGGCCGACCGCTCCCGATTCGTTGACCCACCAGTGCGCTCGAAAAAAGCCTCTAAAAAAAGGATTTTCTACCGCTGTTTTTTCGATAACATCGATCGTTACCGAAAGACGCTTGCTCTCGCGTGCCATTTTCACTTAATCGCTACATAACTTTCGTCGCTGTTACGACAGGAGGCCGGATGCTTCGGCAGAATCTGCTTGGTTTCGCTGTTCTCGGTCTGCTTGTTCCCATTTGTTTTGCGCAGGAAGCTCAACCGGCTTATCGCAATCCGAATCTTCGGGCTGAACAACGCGCGGCGGACCTGGTCAAGCGCATGACGCTGGAGGAAAAGGTCGATCAACTGGCGGGAGGCCGCAGGCGTGCACGGTCGTCAGATAACCCCGAAGAAAAGCAAGCCTTTGAAGCCTTGACCAAGATGTATCGCGAGGATTCGCAGGTGAGTCCTCACGATGCCGCCGCGGCTCGCAACGCCGCACAGCATTTCCTGATGGAAAAAACGCGGCTGGGTATCCCGGCGATTTTCCCGGGCGAGGCCCTGCACGGATTCATGGCCTACGGCAGCACCAGCTTTCCGCAAGTGCTGGGCCTGGCCAGCACGTGGGACCCGGAACTGGTGCAGCAGGCGTTCACCGCGGCCGGGGATGAAATGGCCTCTGCCGGTGTGAATCAAGCCTTGTCGCCGGTGCTGGATTTGGGGCGCGACCCGCGCTGGGGACGAACCGAAGAAACCTATGGCGAAGATTCTTATCTGGTCGCGCACATGGGCGTGGCCGCGATTAACGGGCTGCAAGGCACGTCGTGGAATATCGATCGGCATCACGTCATGGCCACCATGAAGCATTTCGCGGCTCACGGCCAACCGGAGAGCGGCACTAACACAGCTCCTGCGAATTTTTCCGAACGCGACCTGCGCGAGACTTTCCTGGTTCCTTTCCGCGCCGCCGTACAAGAGGCTCACGTGGGAAGCGCAATGGCCTCCTACAACGAGATTGACGGCATCCCGAACCATATCAACCACTGGCTGCTGGACCGCGTGCTGCGCCAGGAATGGGGTTTTCGCGGCTACGTGATGTCGGATGGAGGCGGACTGCAGATGCTGGTAGAGACGCATCATGTGGCAGCCGATTTTGCCGACGCAGCTCGCAAAGCCCTTGCGGCAGGAGTCGACTACGACTTGTCGGATGGCGCGGTCTACGCGACGCTGGTGGATCAGGTGCGTGCAGGCAAAGTTCCTGAGGCAGAACTGGATCTGGCCGTGCAGCGCGTGCTGGAGGCGAAGTTCCGGCTCGGCCTGTTTGAGAATCCTTATGTCGATCCCGACTACGCCCAGAAAATCACCAATAGCTCTGAGCATCAGCAACTGGCGTTGAAGGTGGCGCAGAAGGCAATCGTGCTGCTGAAGAATGACAACAACCTGCTGCCGCTGGATCTCAAGAAATTGAAGACTATTGCGGTCATCGGGCCCAATGCCGCCGACGTTCACCTCGGCGGCTACAGCCGCGATCCGGGTCCGGGAAACCAGATCAGCATTCTGGACGGCATTCGCAAGCGCGTGGGAGACAGCGTCAAGGTGCTTTACGCTGAGGGCTGCAAGATCACGACTGGCAAACAGGGATGGTCGGCGTGGTACGAGAACAAAGTCACGGAGCCCGATCCGAAGTCGGAAGTCGAAAGCATTCGTGCGGCGGCGGCGGTTGCACGTCAGGCTGATGTCGCGATTGTCGTAGTCGGAGAAAATGAAAGTACCAATCGTGAGGCTTGGTCCGAGCAGCATCTGGGTGACCGCGATTCGCTCGATCTGCTGGGCTCACAGGAAGCGCTCGTTCAGGCGATCGTCGAGACTGGCAAGCCGGTTGTCGTCTTGCTGATCAATGGCCGGCCGCTCTCGATCAACTACGTCAAAGAGCACGTTCCCGCGATACTGGAGGGCTGGTATCTGGGCGAACAGGGCGGAACCGCGACGGCTAACATACTCTTTGGCGATGTAAATCCCGGCGGGAAATTGCCCATCACTTTTCCGCGGACCGTGGGACAGCTTCCCGATTTCTACAATCACAAGCCATCGCGCAACCGCACGTATTTGTTTGACAGCCGTGAGCCTTTATTTCCGTTCGGCTACGGGCTTAGCTATACGCAATTCCACTTCGAGAACGTCCGGGTTGAGCCCAAAAGTATTCTCCCGGGAGGCTCGGCCAAGGTCTCGGTCGACATTACGAACACTGGCAACCGCGCCGGAGACGAAGTCGCTCAACTCTATTTTCATCAGCGGGTGGCGTCGGTGACTCGCCCGGTGATGCAATTGCGCGGCTTCAAGCGCGTCAGCCTGGAACCTGGACAGAAGATCACGGTCGACTTTACGCTCACTCCCGATGACTTGTCGTTGATCGATCTCAACATGAATCACGTGGTCGAACCGGGCATGTTCGACCTGATGGTGGGATCAAGCTCGGCGGAAACTACCAGCATTCCGCTCGAAGTGGTGAACCCATAGCTATATCGACGCGGAGAGTCGGATTATTCATGATCGGATTACGAATGAAAGATAAGCAATCGCAGCGGTTCCTCGCCTCAGTCGTGGCCGGGCTTTTGATTTGCCTCTCTTGCGCTACTGCCGCCCACGCTCAGTGGACCGCGATGAATCCCGTGCGCGACATCAAGCAGGAATCGGACGGCGTTGTTTTCTCCATGGGCACGGGGACTCTGAGGGTGCAGGTCTGTTCGGATTCTGTGATCCATGTGCTGTACTCGGCCACCGCCACGTTTCCCAAGCGCGCGGATTACGTGATCACCAAAGAAAGCTGGCCGGCCACGCAGTGGACCATGCAATCCTCCGATGACGCCGTCACCCTCACCACTCCCCTGCTGAAAGTTACGGTCACAAAGAAAGACGGCGCAATCAATTACGCCGAAGTCCATGGCGGCTCCCTGGTGCAAGAACAATCCCGCAGCCTGACTCCCGAGAAAGTAAACGGCGAAGACACCTACCGCGCCGAATCCTTCGTCAGCATCTACGGTTCGCACGAGGGCCTCTACGGCCTGGGACAGCATCAGGCCGGAGTGTGGAACTATCGCGGCGAGTCGGTCGACATTTCGCAGGAGAACAGCAACATCAGCGTGCCCCTGATGCTGTCGAGCAAGGGCTACGGTATTTTCTGGAATAACACTTCCCGCAGTCGCTTCAACAACCGCTTCGCCAATTATCTCTACATCAGTTCCGAAGTTGCCGACGTGATCGACTATTACTTTCTCTACGGACCTGACTTCGACAAGATCGTAGCCAGCTATCGCGATCTCACCGGACAAGCACCGATGTTTGGGAAGTGGGCGTATGGATTCTGGCAGTGCAAGAATCGCTACAAATCGCAGGATGAAATTCTGGGCGTGGCCCGCAAGTATCGTGAGTTGCACATCCCTGTCGACAACATTGTGCAGGATTGGTTCTGGTGGAATCGCAAAGGTGAATTCGTTTTTAACAAGAATTATCCCGATCCCAAAGCAATGATCGATCAACTGCACGCTGAAAACTTTCATCTGATGATCTCGATTTGGCCATTCTTCGAACCTGGCTCCACGAACTACGATTACATGCAGAAAAAGGGATGGTTCGTGGACAAGTTCAAGTACGCGAAGCCGCCCTACCATGCCGACGCGATGGCCGTGTACGACGCCACCAGCCCGGAGGCGCGCAAGTTTTATTGGGATGAAGTGAATAAAGGTTTGTTCAGCCTTGGAGTGGATGCCTGGTGGATGGACACGACCGAGCCGGAAACTGAAGGCCAGGAAGAAAATATTCTACTGAATCACACTCTCGCGGCCGGAAGCGGAAACCGCTACGTCAACATCTTTCCTCTGCTCGACACGCAGGCGGTTTATCAGGGACAGCGAAGCGCATCCGACAAGAAGCGGGTTTTCATTTTATCTCGTTCCGCGTTCGCGGGATCGCAGCGCAACGGCGTTACGGCATGGTCAGGCGACATCAATTCCGACTGGCTCAGCTACCGGCGGCAGATTCCGGCGGGACTGAATTTCGAACTCTCCGGGATTCCTTATTGGACCACTGACATCGGCGGATTTGTGTTCGGCAACACTGAAGACCCGGCCTTCCGCGAGCTGTTTGTTCGCTGGTTTCAGTACGGCACTTTCAATCCCATTCTGCGGGTCCACGGCACGCGCCATCCCGACGAGAATGAATTGTGGTCCTACGGGCCGGACGCGCAGAAAATCCTCGTGAACTTCGATCATTTGCGCTACCGCATGCTGCCCTACATCTACTCGCTGGCGTGGAAGACCACCAGTGAAGCCTACACGCCAATGCGGCCGCTGGTCATGGACTTCCGCACCGATGCTCGCGCCCAGGATGTTGGCGATCAATTCATGTACGGGCCGGCGTTTCTGGTGAATCCGGTGACCGACGCTGGCGCTACGAGCCGCCAAGTTTATCTGCCGGACGCCAAGTGGTACGACTTCTGGACTGGCGTCGCAGTCGAAGGAGGGCAATCGATCAACGCCGTCGCTCCGCTGGAACGGTTGCCCTTGTACGTACGCGCGGGTTCGATTCTTCCTCTGGGCCCGGACGAAGAGTGGTCGACTGAAAAAGCTGCTGACCCGATTGAACTCCGCATTTACCGCGGCGCGAACGGCGACTTCACGCTCTACGAAGATGAGAATGACAACTACGACTACGAAAAAGGCGTCTACGCAACGATCCCGTTCCACTGGGATGACGCGGCGCACACCTTGACGATCGGCGATCGCAAAGGACAGTTTCCGGGTATGCTCGAAAGCCGCACATTCCGAGTAGTCTTCGTGGGCGAGAATCACGGAGTGGGAGTGAGCCCGGCGGACGAAGCTGACAAAGTCGTGCAGTACTCCGGGAAACAGATCACCGTGACTCCCTAGCCCAGCCGAGAGTTTTGTGAGGCTCAGCGCGCGGGTTCGGTCACTTTCAACACCTGGTCAGCGGAAACATTTTGCAGAGTTTGAACAATTCCAGAAGGCCAGTGAATTTCCACCACATCCGCACGATTGTCCAGCCCCAAGCCGAAATGGACCGGACCGTCACTCGACGACGCGTAACCAACGCTCGTGGTCATGTGGTTATACTGCGCGCCGCTCTTGGTCACGAGCTTGATGCGAGCGCCAATGCCGTCGCGGTTGCTCTTGCTTCCGCGCAAGGCGACGTCGAGCCAGTGGCCGGACTTCTCGCTGCGGTTCATCCAGATTTCAGCGCCCTGGCCGAGAGCGCTTACCACCACATCGACACGGCCATCGCCATCCAGATCACCGAAAGCACAGCCGCGATGGCGGCCGGGCGGAGCCGATTTGAAGCCCGCTTCTTCGGTTAACGGCGTCCATTTTCCACTCGCGCCAGGTCCACTCGCGCCAGGTCCACTCGCACCAGGTCCACTCGCACCAGGATTACGGAAAACGGTGTTCAGCTGATCGACGGGCTGGCCGGGCTGGTTCAGCGATTCCACATGGCCTCGGCTCACGAATAGGTCCTTCCATCCGTCATTATCGAAGTCGTAGAGCGCCGCGCCGAAACCCGACATTTGACGGCTCGGATCTCTCATGCCGGTCTCGGTCGTTACCTCGCGGAAGTCGCCTTTGCCCGTGTTCTGGAAGAGCGGAAACGTCTGATTGTTCAATGCGACAAATGCTATATCGGGATATCCGTCGTTATTGAAGTCGCGAAAATCCAGGCCCATGCCGGAGATGAAGCCGCCATCTTCGGTGAGAGCGACACCCGTCTCGAAGGCAACTTCGTCAAACTTGTTGCCCATATTGTGGAAGAGCGAGTTGAAGGACGCGTCGTTGGTTACGAATAAGTCCTGACGGCCATCCAGGTCGTAATCGGCCATCCCGACGCCCATCCCTTTGCCGACCTTGGCGCGAATGCCCCATTCCTTCGAAACATCCTGGAAGGTACCGTCGCCTTTATTCAGAAACAGCTGGTTGGGCTGTCCTTTGTAGAACTTCGGAGCGCAGTAGTCGGCGACGCCCTGAATCGCACACAGCGGCTTGTCCGAATACGTCCACTGCATGTAGTTGACGACGAACAGGTCGAGCAGGCCATCGTTATTCACGTCAACCCAGGCAGCCGTGATCGCCCAGTACGGTCCGAACTCGGGGTCGGGACGGTTCAAGCTGGCGTCCAGTCCAGATTTCACAGTTACGTCGGTGAATGTTCCGTCGCCGTTGTTGTGATAGAGCGTGCTGTGATGCAAACCGGCGACGAACAGGTCAGGATGCCCGTCATTATCGTAGTCGGCGACCGCAACGCCCATGTCGTAGCCGGACCCCGCCAGTCCGGCAGCGTCGGTCACGTCGGTAAATACTCCGTTGCCGTCGTTCCGGAACAGGCGGTTACGGTATTTCGGATCGTCTTTCTTCAAGGTGGCGATGTCAGCGCCGTTGGTGAAGAAAATGTCGGGGCGGCCGTCGCCGTTGTAGTCAAAGACCGCTACGCCGCCGGGCATGGTTTCCGGCGCATTGCGCGCCGGGGTTTCATCGTTCTGTAGAACGAACGGCAGCGCTTTGAATTCGAACCAGATCGGGCTTTTCGCAGGCGGCGCGGCGGAAAGCAGCCACCCAGCGACCGACAGGACGGCGGAAACTGCGAGCGGGGATGTTCTAGTCATACCAAGAAGTCATACTAAAAAAGGACACACTAAAAAAGAAAGGGTGACCGAAGTCACCCTTCCAAGTCTATCCGACGCTCGCTGGTTAGAAGTAGAACTTCGCAGCAAACGTCAGCACGCGCTGGCCTGTTTTGAAGGCCGGCTTGCCGGTCGTGGTTGTGTTGGTATTGGTGGGCGCGATCGAGTTCACCCCGTAGTCGCACACGTTTTTATTCGCAGGATCCGTTGGTGCGCCCAGGTTAGCGCAAATGAGCCCGCCCGATGGTCCGGGGTTAACCGCAGTGATGGGAATCTGCATCGTGGTGGTTTGTTGGAGGTTGATCGTCTCGTCCCCGGTCCCACCCAGACCGAACTGAGACAGCGGATGATTCAGCCAGTTGGTACCCTGAATCCTGAATTGGATTGACTTACTTTCTGAGATCTTGAAGCTCTTGTACAAGCCCAAGTCACTGTCAAAGTAAGCGGGAGCCTTGATGTAAGGCCACACCCTGGTGCCGAGCTGGCCAAAAGCCGGAGTTGTGAAGCAGCTCGGATTGAAATACAGCCCGGAGGCGTGTTTGCGCGGGTCGCACGTCAATAGGGGGACGAAATTCTCATAGCCGCCACCCGTTTGATCGGTTCCGTACCAGGTGGCTGCATTCACCGCATTTGACCTCAAGCCATTCGGCAGAGCAATGCTGTTATTCGGCAGGAGAGTATCGCCCGCCAGCGGAACGCTCAGGCCACTGGCCCAAGTGAAGTTCAGGGTGCCATTCGGCTGCAGTGGGGCGCCAGTTTGGTACGTCGTGTAGCCGGACAGCTGCCAGTTGTTCACGATGCCACCCAGGACGCGGTTGCCATGTGTGAACTTCGGCATGTTCCACACGTAGGTCGCATTGAAAATCTGCGTGTGGTCGTAGGCCAGCGGTCCATAGTTCTCTCGCAAGTTAAACGGATCAACCGTAGTGCCGTTCGTCGGTCCGTTGTCCGATTGGCCGTCGCGGATGCCCATCACCTTGCTGAACGAATAGTTGAGGAAGTAACTGACCGGTCCTGACTGCTTTTTCCACGACGTCTGCAGCGCGTTGTAGTTCGCGTAGCTGCCGTGGGTGATCAGATAAATATCCGTGTAGTTGGTGAGCGGCCGATAGTTGTTTTGAGTGAAAGTGTGCGTGTAGTTGTTTGACAGCGGCACACCATTCGGTCCAAGAGTAGTGCACCCGGCATAGTTCGTAGCTGCATTGCCGTTGGCGCACGGCAGAGCACCACCCGAGGCATACAGAGGAGTGCCGTTGGGCTGAACTGCCGTTGTCGGATCGGGGAAGTAGTAACCTCCCGGCGTTACAGCGTTGATGTCATCGAGCTTGCCGTTTGAGCCGTTAATCAGCTCGTTCCGGCTCTGGTTGCCGATGTAGGAGATTTCGAATACAGAGCGCCAAGGCAAGGCCTGGGCAACGCTGAGGTTCCAGTCGTTCGTGAAGGGAGTTCGGTTGTCTCCCTGCTGCATCGCGGAAATCGCGGTACCGTTGGCCGCCCCAACAAACGCGCCAGTTGGCGTCACAAAGTTGTTGATCTGATTGTATCCGGTGAGGTTGTACATACTGGGAGTGAAGATGCCGGAACCCAGGTTGGCCGCTCCTCCCACGTCATTCACCGAAACCTGGTAGCGGAAGGATGCAAAACCACCCCGTATGACCGTTTTGCCGTTTCCGAATACGTCATACGCGATGCCGACACGAGGCTCGTAGTAGAACAGCGGGGAAACCCAGCCCGATAGCGGAACGTTGCTAGCCAGCGAATGCCAGAGTAGACCCGTGTTCGGGTTCGTGGTCGGGCTGGCCGGCGTCCCATTGACGTAACTGCCCGGATTCCAGACCGCCATTCCGTTCTGCGGACCGTACCACTGGCCCACGTGGTCCATACGCAAGCCGTAGTTTACCGTCAACTGCGAGTTGGCTTTGTAAGAGTCCTGCGCGTAAAGCGACCACTGATGCATCTTGATGTCGTTTACGATGTCATTGCTCGGCTGTGAGTACTGGGCGACGTGTCCGATCAGGAAATCGGCCACGGTGTTGCCGGTACTGACAGCGCCCCAGTTGAGGGCGTAGGTGCCGTTCCCCCCGGACAGGATTCCGCTGCTGGATTGAAGATTCTCGCTGGTGTCCCAGTAGAACCCAAGCTTCACGGTATGGGAACCTACGACCTTGGTGAAATTGTCGTAGAAAGAAGGGTCTTTCTTCGTGGCGCCGAAGCCGGCTCCGTTAAACGGACCCTCCAGATTCATCTCTCCGATATCGGGGAACGTACCGCCCCAGGGTCCGGTGACGTTCGGCATCTGATTGGTGGTGTAGTTAAAAAATCCCTTCAAGGTGCCTGCCCCAAAAAGGTTGTTGCGATTCACAGCATTGGGATTGCTCAGGGTGTTGGGATTGATATAACGCGCCAACGTGAACACAGTCTCGTTGGTGGTAGTCGGGTTGAAGACGTGGGTGAGGTTGATCATCACTTCCTGCGAAGTGGTATTGGCAACCACATTGGACGGATACGGAAGGGTCCAAGGTGGAGTCCACCAGATACTCACAGGGTGCTGATCGGCCTCAATCTGCCGAGTGTACGATCCGGTCAGCTTCGTATTGTCACCAATGGCATAGTCAATCTTGCCAGTCGCTTCCCAACGGTTCTGAGGGGTGCTCGAAACGTACTGGTAATCACTCCAGCCGTTTCCCGCATTCGGGGTGATGTTGGACTTAGGCAGCAAGCCACCATAGGCGACACCAACTGGGTCGAAGTCTGCCTTCGGAACGCTTGTTGATGTACCTCCCATCGGGGGAGCGTACATGCTGCCGTAGGCGTAGCCCCAAGTATCGTTGAGCTGTTGCGCCAAGGTGGTGCCGGTAGTGGGATTTACGACAGTTGAGCCCGGAACCCCGTTGATGGTGGTGTTGCTGAAGTCTCCGGTAAGTTGCTCGGCAGTCGGCGTGTTGAAGTTGATGATGCTGCCGGCGGGGTGTTGCCGCATGTATTCGTAACCGCCCCAGAAGAACAGCTTTTGCCTGCCCCTGGTTAGGAACGGGATCGGACCACCGACGTTGCCACCCATGTAATAGTAGCTTTCTGCAGGAGCGGCCAGGGCGGCGGTGGTTGCACCGGAAACGATTTGGCTGTGCGTATAGGCGTCAATCGCGTTCAGGGCGCTGTTGCGGGCGTAAGTATAGAGTTCGCCATGGTACTTGGCGCCGCCGCTCTTGCTGAAGGCCGAGAAAATCACGGGGCCCTTGGCGTACTCAGCGTCGTAATTCGACATCAGGACTTTAACTTCGCTGACCATGTCCTGGTTAATGTTGGCAATCTGGGTGCCGGCATTTCCCGGGTCAACCAGGTTCGCGCCGTCCAGCATGAACGCCATAGCGCCGTTGGGCTGCGTACCGTTGGCAGAGAAGTTGCCGATCGGCCCGGAGTTCGTGCCCACAACTTTGTCCGAGAAGCCTGAACCCTGACTGGTGCCATTGGAAAATGCCATGCCGGGCATGATCTTGAGCAACTCACCAGCATCGCGGTTGCCCATGGGGAAGGCATTGATCATATCCTGCGGGATGGTGGCGCTGATTTCGGCGTTGGCGGTTGGTACGGCGAGACTGCCGGCGGAAATCTCCACGGTCTCAGTCACCGCTCCAACCTGTAAGGCGATTTGCGGCAGAGTGCGGTCATCGCCCTGGCCGAAGACGATGCCGGATTGTTTCCATTCCTTAAATCCCGCTGCGCCAATGGTTACCGTATAGGTTCCCGGCTGCACGGCTGTGATCGAAAAGTAGCCGGTTTCGTTCGACACCGTCGTACGTGTGTCATTGCTTTGCTCATTCTTCATCGTGACCTTGGCGTTGGTCACCACTGCGCCCGTCGTGTCTTTGGTCGTGCCCGACAAGGTGCCGGTCAGCTGTTGACCAAAACTGAGCGAAGAGATAGAGACGACAACGGCCAAACACGCAAGCAACGCTACCTTTTCCCACGCCGACTGTGACTTCGAAGTCATCGAGCAGCCTCCCCTTAGGTAAGTGGAACGGCCTTCTAGGGCGTTACCCTTAAGGCAACGCACGGATGGACGTCATACAAAAGTACTATTCCACTTCTGGGAGCTTTTAACGTACCTTCATGAACCATGTCAAGAAAAAAACGATTTTTCATTGGCTCGTAACCGATTACTCTGAGGCCGACAGAGGCTATAGTGTGATCAAGATCGTAGAGAAATTCGTTTTCGGGGCCTGAAATGCATGGACGTGACCAAATAATGGCAGTAACCAAATCTGCAATCTTGGCGCTTGAACTTTCGTAACGCTGCATACTCGCCTGGAGCAAGGCTGGCCGCGCGTGGTCTGATTTTCGGCGGTCTGCTTTTCGGCGGTCTGCTTTTCGGTGGCGCGCTCAAGCGAAGAGCCCGCTTCGTCCCCTTAGATGCGATGGTAGGATAGTGATCGTAACCGGGGGTTAGGCAGTGCTCCCGTGGACCTTAATATCCCTCCACCAAGAGGACACACGCTCTGTGGTCTTGATTAAATCGCGGCAAAAGCGTGTTTGCACCGTTCTGATCGCAGCGTTCATGCTGCTTGCGTGCTTCCCTAGGGCAACGGCTCAGAGCGCGCCAGAAAGCGATTTGATTGAACAAGCCTCCGCAGCGCGAATGCAGAACGACATTCCACGCGCGATCGAACTCTATTCTCGAGCCGTGGAAGTGAACCCAAAATGGCCGGATGGATGGTGGTTTCTGGGTTCTTTGCAATACGGAACCGGGGCCTATATCCCAGCGCGGGATGCCCTTTCGCACTATATCGGGATGATTCCGAGCGCGGGGCCCGCAATCGCGTTGCGCGGTTTGTGCGAATTCGAGACCGGGCAATACACGGAAGCTCTGGGAGATATTCAACACGGAATATCACTTGGCGCTGCCAACCAGCCGCGCAATGAACAAATCCTTCGCTACCATGAAGCCTTGCTCGAAACGCGATTAGGGAATTACGCGAGCGCCTTGAAGACGTATACATTTTTCGCCAAGAACGGTGTCACCAACCCGGAACTGCTGGTCGCGATCGGACTGGCCGGATTGCGAATGCCCCTGCTGCCCAAGGACGTCAGCACGGAGCAGCAACCGCTGGTTTCCGCAGCGGGAGACGCTGCTTACCGGTTCCTGGCGGGAGATGAGCAGTCCGCCACGCAGGCATTCCAAAAATTGTTTCGGGTTTATCCCAGCGCACCCAACGCGCATTTTCTTTATGGTTACCTGTTGTTCGCCACCGACCCCGACGCGGCCCTCGCCGAATTTCTGCAGGAGTTGAAACTTGCGCCGTCGAATGCGGACGCAAGTGTGATGGCTGCGTGGGCTCTACTGTTGCGGAATCGCGCCCCTGAGGCGCTGCCCCATGCGCAGAATGCCGCCAGCGAAGCACCAAAGCTTCCCTCCGCGCAACTTGTGTTAGGGAAATCTCTGATGGAAACTGGGGATCTGAATGGCGCCCTGGAGCACTTGCAGCAAGCGCTTCAACTGGAACCTGATAACCTTGAAACCCATCTTGCTCTTGCCAAAGCCTACTCGAAATCCGGCCGCAAGGAAGAGGCCCGCCGTGAGCGGGCCGTTTCTCTCCAGCTTACGAAGGGTAATGCCACCGCGAATTGAGCGCCCGTAGGATATTACCGGTGATCGCGTTTCTTGCCGCCAGCGTTCTTGCTGCCAGCGTTCTTGCCGCCAGGGTAGGTGCAGCGGCACAAACGGCGCACGAGAACATCGCGTCGTCCTGTGCTGGCTGCCACGCTGCTCAAGCACGAACACAACCTGAGACGCCGATGGGGCGAGCACTGCAGTGGCCGGACCTGGATCCTCTGCTGAAAAGCCATCCTGACCTTACTTTTCGCAAAGGCGCATACGCATACACGGTTGAAACCAGGCAAAACCAGACCGTCTATTCAGTCACGGATGGGACCCGAACGATTTCCCTGCCCATACACTGGAGTTTTGGGAAAGGCGCTCAGACTTGGGTCCTGGAGAAGGATGGCGAGCTCTACGAAAGCATGGTCAGCTACTACCCGTCGATCGACGCCCTGGAGATTACCACCGGCGATGCCGACCTGACTCCGCAGAATCTGGATGAAGCGGTTGGGAGAAAACTTAGGAAGACTGAACCCAAGGATTGTTTTGGCTGCCATTCGACCAATGGGGTCTTGAACGGCGCCCTAACCCTCAAGACCGTGGAGCCAGGTGTAACCTGCGAGCATTGTCATACCGGCGCCACTTCACACATGATTGCGGCTCAGGGCGGAGAATTCGACACGCCGCCGCCGGACTTGAAAAAGCTTTCCAGTGAAGACATCTCAAATTTCTGCGGGCAATGTCACCGAACGTGGGAGACGGTGGTGCGAAGCAGTTGGCGAGGCGAGGTGGATGTGCGTTTCCAGCCCTTCCGCCTGGCCAATAGCAAGTGCTTTGATGGTACTGACCCCCGCATCAGCTGCATTGCATGCCATGATCCGCACCAGGATCTCGTCACGTCAGAGAGCTCTTACGACGGGAAATGTCTGGCCTGTCATGCGTCCAAAAATGCATCTGCGCCCGCCGCGGGTCATAGCGATGCGAAGGCATGTACTGTGGCAAGCACAAACTGTGTCAGTTGCCATATGCCAAAGGTCAAGCTGCCGAATGGCCTGGTTACATTCCACGATCACGAAATACGGATCGTGAAGCCGGGTGCGCCGTACCCGGACTGACAGACCCTGGAACCGACAGACACTGGCGTGAAGAACTGCTCAGTTTGAATTTGTGTCCTTGCGTCATCCCGAAGCGCGGCGCAGTTCAGCCGCGGGAGGGATCTCCCAAGGCACGATTCTCGGGGAGATCACTCCTCCGCCTGAAAAGCAGCTTCGCACGGGATGACCGCACGATTAAACTTCAACTGGAGTCACTACCTTACTAAGCGCCAGACTTGCGTGGGCGAGTGGCCTATTCTACGATCAAAATGCGGCACTTCACGGGCGAAGCAAAACATGTATCGGCTCTGTATCTATCTCGGCCTTGTGATTGCGCTCTCCGGGCTCTGTCCAGCTAGTTCGGGCCCATGTGTGCCCCCCCAAGTCCTTCAAGCTAAACTCCAAACGCAGCCCACAGCTGATACCCACGCTGAAGTGGGAATGTGGTACGGAGACCATGGGCAATATGCCTGTGCGGTCGAAGCATATCGTGACGCCCTTAAACAGAAGCCCGGATCGGCTCAGTTTTTATACCTGTTGGGGCTCAATCTGCTTCGCAATGCTGACTTTAGCGATGCTGTAAAACCGCTTCAGCAGTCGATCGCAATCAGTCCCGAGGTTCTCAAGCCGCACCTCCTGCTGGCGACCGCATTTGAGGAGCTTCATCAACCGGCGGAGGCTCGGAACGAATGGAGTGCCGCATTAAAAATTGACCCGCACTCCGATCTCGCGTTAGATGGCGCGAGCAAGAACCTGCTCGCTACGAGCGATTTCGGCACCGTAATAAACCTGCTCGGCCCCGAGCCGAAAGGTGAGAGCTTGACTCTCGACCTGGCGTCGGCTTACCAGGGCGCCGGGGCGCCGGATCAGGCTTTGGAAGTCCTGAAGAAGGGGCTGCAGGCAACGCCCACGTCGGGCGCCTTAACCAAAGCGCTGATGACAACGCTGGTCTTACGGGCGCGCTACCAGGAAGCCGCGCAGTTGGGCAAGAAATGGAACCAGCAGCATCCTCATGATCTCGATGCGCAGATACTGTACCTGCACGTTCTGGTGCTAAGCGACGACGAAGATCTCGCGCGGCCCTTGGCGAAGAAACTGCTTTTGGCCGCACCCCACGACTTTATGGTCCTTTACCTTAACGGGGTTCTTGAGAACAGATCGGGGAACTACGCCGCTGGCCGCGGTTATCTTGAGAAAGCGGTGGCGCTGAATCCGAACCACTACAACAGTCACTATAACCTGGGCATCGCCCTCGAAAATCTCAACGAGCCGCAACGGGCACGGGAGCAATTCGAGAAGGCCCTGGCCCTGGGAGCCTCCGAACCTCAGATTCGCTTCGAATACGCGAAGGTACTGCGCACCCTTGGCGAAACCAAACTCGCAGGAGAGCAGCTCAAGCTGTACCAACAGGAGCAAAAGGCCAGTGCCGATCACACCTTAGCTGCCAATAAAATGGGGGAGGCCGACAAGGAACTCGCCGAGGGCGATCCGAAGAAAGCAGCCGCGCTCTATCGCGACGCCATCGAAGTGCTGCCGGAAGATGCTGTACTCAGTTACAAATTATCGCTTGCGTTGGATCGCACCGGCGATACCGCGGGTGAGCGCGAGGCATTGCAGAAGGCCATACAAATCGATCCGGCCATGGCACTCGCTCATCATCAGCTCGGTTATTTAGCTTCGCGCAGCGGAGATTTCGCAACCGCCGAAGAGCAGTTTCGCGAGGCCGTGCGAGCCGCTCCCGGATACACGGAAGCCTGGATCAGCCTGGCGGCAACGCTCGGCATGGAGTCTCGTTTTCCTGAGGCTCGGCAGGCAGTGCAGCATGCGCTGGAAATCGATCCCCACGACAGTAATGCGATCCAGCTTCAAAAAGACCTCGCGAATGCAGCCGGCCCCGCCAGTCAGTAACCTGATGCGAGTTTTAATCTGTTAGGATTCGGTCGAGTATGCCCAAGGGGAAATCCGGAAATTGGACACGGCGCCGAATGCTGCGCACGATTCCGGCGGCCTTGGTTCCATCTTTAGTCCCGTCGCAACTCCGTTTCCTGGCCGCTGCCGACAAGCCCCCCGCTGTTCCCTTTTCGCGTTTCGTCGACGTTGCCGAAAACGCCGGCCTCACCAAGACGATGGTGTACGGCGGAACCGATCACATCACCTACATCGTTGAACTGAACGGCGGCGGTTGCGCTTTCTTCGATTACGACAATGACGGCTGGATGGATATCTTCATCCTTGGTGGGCGGCGTCTCGAAGCGACTCCTGCAGGTTCCAGCAATCGCCTCTATCACAACAACCGCGACGGCACATTCACCGACGTTACCGAGAAGGCGGGCCTGTTCGATAGTGGATGGGCTTGTGGCGTCTGCGTGGGCGACTACAACAACGACGGATTTGAAGATCTTTTTCTCACTTACTACGGCCAAAACCGTCTGTATCGCAACAACGGAGACGGCACCTTTACTGATGTTACGGAAAAAGCCGGCCTGCTCTATCCCACCACCCGTTTCGGCTCCGGCGCGACTTTTTTTGACTACAATCGCGACGGCCTGCTCGATCTGTTTGTCTCGAACTACGTGGTGATTGACCTGGCAAACGCGCCAAAACCTTCTCTGGAAGTGCCCAACTGTAACTATGAAGGGGTCGCGACCAATTGCGGACCCGTAGGCCTTCCGGCGCCCAGACATTTTCTTTACCGCAATAACGGTAACGGCACGTTCACCGACGTCTCCAAAGAATCGGGGATCGCCGCCGTGCAAGGTTCGTATGGATTCACCGCGTTGGCCTTCGATGCGGATGAAGACGGCTGGCAGGACATTTTCGTCGCCTGTGATTCAACCCCGAGCTTGTTACTGATGAACAATCATGATGGAACTTTCCGCGAAGAGGCATTGGTGCGCGGGGTTGCTCTAGGCCCGGGTGGTGATCTCGTAGGCGGCATGGGCGTCGGATGCGGCGACTACGACCTCGACGGCCATCTCGACTTGGTGAAAACACACTTCCAGAATCAGGCTACAGGCCTGTATCGAAACAACGGGAAGGCTGAGTTTGACGACGTTTCCGCTGCCGCCGGTTTGAGCGGGGAACGCCGCTTCATCAGTTGGGGGACGGCGCTAGTCGATCTCGACAATGATGGTTATCCGGATATTCTCACGGTCACGGGGACGGTCTACCCGGAGCTTGAACACGTGTACGCGAAATATCCCGCGCACAGCCCGCGAATACTCTTCCGCAATCAGGGCAACGGCAGATTTGTCGAGCTGGGCGATGAGGCCGGACCCGGGATTTCTGCCAAGCATCAGAGCCGCGGCGCGGCTTTCGGAGACTTCGATAACGACGGCGATATCGACGTCGTCATCATGAATCGCAATGAGCCGCCTTCGCTTTTGCGCAACGATGCGCCTCCTGGGAATCATTGGCTCAAGGTCCGACTGGAAGGAACGAAGAGCAATAAGAGCGCACTGGGATCGCGCGTGCTGGTGCACTATGGCGGAAAGGTGCAGGCGCAGTGCCTGACCAGCCAGAGCAGCTACCTGTCATCCAATGATCCACGCTTGCATTTCGGCTTGGGCAAAGTGTCCACGGCAGACGTCGAGGTCTACTGGCCGACCGGAGTGAAAGAGACGTTTACCGGCATAGCGGCAGATCAACTCGTGACCATCCGCGAAGGCCAGGGAATTGTAAAAGGGCGGCCTTTTCGCTGAAGCGCACTTTACCCTCTAAACAGCCTTTACAACAGGCCCGCATGGGGGCAAAATCGAGACGCCTGTTTTTTGTGCGCCGGGCGGAACTGAGACATTCTTATGTACGGGCCCAATTTGCTTCGATCCTTTCTTCGCCGAGCATTAGTTCGCCGATCACTAGTCCTCCAATCGTTAGTTCGCCAGTCATCAGTTCGCGCCATCTTTTTCTTTCTGCTTCTTTCCGTCCTGTTTGCTGGCCCCATTCACAGTCAGTCGGCTCCCGACAAAGACACCGGGTCTTCTACCACTACCATTCTCAAGAATGTCGACGAAGTTTCAATCGACTTCGTGGTTCGCAACAATAAAAAGAAGTTTCTGGATCTCAAGCCCGCAGACGTCGTGGTCACCGACGACGGTTCCACGGTAAAACTCACCGATCTTCGTCTTGTAAGCGGGAAATCGAGCACGAATCATCTGGTCACGTTCTTGTTCGATTCGCTGGACCCATCCGCCGCGACCAACGCGCGTGAGGTCGCTCAAAAGATACTGAAACTGTTCCCCGAGCAGGGCTTTTCTTTTTCCGTTTTCAACACTGACGGACGCATGCGGCTGTTCCAGGAGTTCACCCCGGATCGGAAAGAAGTTCGGCAAGCCATCAGTCTGGTTACCAGCGACAAGAGCCCGAGTCGCGACCAGGCCGCAGCCCTGACGGAAAAGAGATTGATCTCTGCCCTACAGTCGGGGACCGTGCAACCGGACCCCCAAGCGCCGGCGGATAATCGCGGCGTAGATAGTCGGAGCGTAGATAGTAGAAGCGTGCAGCGAGCACAGCTCGCATCGCTCACGGAATCGCAGCGAATCATTCAAGACCAGCAGACCCCAGCCCCGCTCGCCAGCTTGATGGCTCTGGCCCGGGCGCAAACTGCGATTCCGGGACGAAAGCTTGTGATTTACTTCACCGAAGGCTTACAGCTCGATGCGGACACGCGCGACGTCTTGCGCTCCATCGCCGGCGCCGCCAATCGCGCCGAGGTCAGCATCTATGTCATCAACAAGACTGCGCTCGACACGAAATTGATGGATGGCTTGGTGGCAAGCGCGGCCATTGGAAACATGGCCTCCTCCGGTCGAAGCACATCGATGGCTGCTGCATCGCAGACCCCGCTGGCAGCGGGCTTGGCCGCGCAGACTCCGCAGGCATACGGGCCGGGAATGGCGGCGCAAATCAGCGACCAGATCACTCGAATTGAGGGCGAGGGCCTCGCCGGCAACAAAGATCCCCTGGCAGGAATGGCGGCAAGCACCGGAGGGGCTTATATCTTCTCAGAGGACGACCTGAAGAAGCCGTTCAAGCAGGCCGTTGCCGACCTGACTACCTACTATGAGGCGTCGTATGTTCCTCCCACTCTGGGCTATGACGGAAAGTTCCGTCCAGTCACGGTCAAACCCGTGCGTCGAGGACTGAAAGTGCAGTCGCGAGCGGGATATTTTGCCGTCCCTCCAACGGGCAGCGTACGACCGTTCGAGGCGCCGCTAACGAAACTGTTGTCCGAGGCGCAGTTGCCGACAGATCTGCAATTCCGTGCTTCCGTCCTGCAACTTGGCGATCTGACCACAGGGAATGAGAACACCCTCGTTGTCGAGGTGCCGATCTCCGGACTCGAAACCCGAAGCGATCCCAACGCCAACCTGATTTCCTGGCATGTGGCGGTTGTTTCGGAAGTCAAAAACAAGTCCGGCGCGGTGGTGGAGCGATTCAGTGAGGATATCCCCGGACACGGCGCTCTGGATTCGAAGGAGGAAGTGCAGCAGGGCTATGCCACCATGCAGCGCCATTTCGCGCTGCCTGCCGGCGATTATATTGTTCAAACTGCCGTGGTCGACCGTAATAGCGGAAAGATCGGCGGAGAACGAGCGCACTTCGAAGTTCCGAACGCCGCATCGGGTCCATTCTTGAGCGATGTTGCGGTGGTCCGGAGAATCGATCCTTCCTCCGATGAGGTAGACCTCTTCGAACCGCTCCGCTATCAGCACGGCAAGGTGGTTCCGAGCCTTTCCGGCGAGGTGCTTCCGGGAACAAAAGACACCTCTTTCTTTTTTCTGGTGCATCCAGATTCCAGCGCGTCGGACCCAGCGATATTGGAATTGCAGGTACTGCGGAATGGAGAGCTGTTCGGGCAAGTACCGTTGCAGCTTCCAAAGGATCTTGGCGAAGCGTTCCCCTATCTTGCATCGCTGCGAACCAGTTCGTTGCCCGCGGGAAACTACAACCTGATGCTGTCGTTGACGCAGGGCGGGAAGATCATGGAGCGCGAAGCCAGTTTCAGCATTGCCGGGCCCGCGCTGGCGAATGCGGCAACCGGGAAAACGGAGCCGTTCGCGCCCGGCAAAGGCGCGGTCATGATGGCAGATTCCGGTGTGGGAGAGGCTGAAATCAATCCAGCGGCGCGACAGCCCTTGGTGATCACTGCGCTGCCCCCGGATTCAGTGACTCGTCCTTCGAACGACGAGTTAGATCGAATCATCGCCGGGGGCCGAACCCACGCACTGAATTATTCGCTGAAATTGCCGAATTTCTTGTGCGTTGAAGTGACCGACCGTGCCGTCGATCCCTCGGGAAATGGGAAATGGCATCGCAAAGATTCTTACGGCGAGCTGCTGCGTTTCGTCGATAACCAGGAGACACGCACGACGCTGGAAGTCAACGGCCAGCCCAGTTCGATGAAGCGGGATGACATGATTGGATGGCCAATATCGATGGGCGAGTTTGGCAGTCTGCTCAATCTGGTATTCCAACCGTCGTCGAAGGCCGAATTTCACTGGAAAGAAACCGATGCCTTGGCGAACGGCACCGTGCAGGTTTTCGAGTATCGGGTCGAACGCCAGAACAACGGCATGCTCCTGACTGACAACAGCAGTAGGATATACGCCGGTTTTCATGGGTTGGCGTACATTGACAGCGCCACGTTGGGCATTCGCCGGATCACCATGGAAGCGGATGATCTGCCACTTGATTTCTCCATTCACGCGGCATCGATCGCGGTTGACTACGATTACGTTTCAATTGGCGCGCACGACTATTTGATGCCTACGCGGGGCACGATCCGGCTGAAGCGGGGCCGGCACGAGGCTGATCTCAATCAATTTGTCTTCCAGGACTTCAGGCGCTACGCCTCAAAAACCAAAGTCATTCTCACCCCGTGAGAAGAGTTTGCGCCGTCGGGCGTACTTCTCGGAGCGCTTCCCTACTTGGCGGCAACGCGTCGTTCTAACTGCGCGATCTGTTGCTTCAATAGATCCTGGTTCGGCCCAGGCGGCACATAGCTCAGACTGCTGCGCAAGTGGGCGAGAGCTCCCGCGAAGTCGCCCTTCCCCGCAAGAATTACCGCCAGCAACTGTTCAGTATTTAAAACCGAATGCCGAGGGTCGAGGGCCAGTGACTTGACCGCGCTTGCCTGGGCAACGTTAAGCTTCCCCAGCTGATAGTTCGCCATTGCGTTGAGGTACCAGCTCTGCGGCGTTCCTTCCGGATAGAGTTGCAGCATGTGGTTCGTGTTTACAAGAACTTCCTGCCAGTTGCCACTTTGAGCCGCGAGAACCGCGAGTTGTTCGTAAGGAAGTACAAACTTATCGTCCGCCGCCAGCGCCTTCGAAAACGAGTCACGGGCTGCCTGCGGATCTGAGGCCTCTTGCAGTTTCCCGAGTTGCAGCCAGGCTTCGGCGAACGTCGGGTCGGTCTGTACCGCCTTTTTGAGGTCTCGCTCGGCACCGTCGGTATCGTGCTGGAGCATTTCATCCCGAGCCTTTTCGAGAAGCTTGATAGCTTTTGCAGGCGCTGTTTCCGTCGTACGGCTCAAGGTGGTAGCCGAATCGCGCCCGGTTCGCGAGAGAATGAGCGTCCCAATATCCGGCTGGTCGCGCAGATTCGACTGGGTCAGGGTAACGGCGGTGGAACGAAAACCAGGGATCGCGCCCTGCACGACGCAACCTTCGAAATGCGTCTCCATCTCACGCTGGGAATCGCCTTGCTTGCCAAGGGCGCCGGGCAGCGTCACTGAAACAATTCCGAAATTGCCCTTCGCGTCGGTTTGTGTGGTATAGACCACTTTTCCGGAGCACGTGACCGTCACCAGCAGCGGTTCCCAGGGCAGAGGTTCTCCCTCCATCGCCAATTTGCCCAACAAAGCACCTCCGGCGCGGCCCTGGGCCGACATATCCGCCCAATAATCGTACAGACCGCTGTCCTGAATTGACTCCGGACGAGTGATCGTGCTCGGCGGACCGGCAGCAGTCGTAGAGGGGCGGGTTTGTCCCAAGGCGCTCAGCGAGAAGGAAAAAAGAAGGAGCGACAAGACAATCCGAAATAAAGCTTTAGCAGTCATCACAGTAGTCCTGAGCAGTGGCTCTGGACGCTCGTATTATCTTAGCCGATCTTTATCTGTGCGCAGCATCTGTGCGCAGCATCTGTGCGCAGCGAGCATCGCCAATCGGGCACTCAGGGGAAAAGAATCAGCCCTTCGAACCCGGTTCAAGCTTACGGGAATTTGGGACGAATACTGACGTATATTTGTTATACAATGCGGGCCATTCGAGATTGGGCCGACGCCGCTGAATCGCCGACCGCAGTGAGGTGAGAACCATGTGGAAACGCGCCCTTGTAATACTCATCCTAAACGGCCTGGTCGGTCCGTTGCTTGCCGGACAAGAGCCCGCGACGAACGAAACGCCAACCATTCGCACGACGACCAGAGAAGTAATCCTCGATGTCATCGTCCGCGACCAGCATCACCGCGCCATTGCCAATCTGCGCCCCGATGAAATCGAGGTTTTTGAAGACGGCGTCAAGCAGCGGATCAATGCCTTCCGCAATGTGGAAGGGGCGCAACAGTTACAAACCGAGCAAAATCTGGCGACGAGCGGCGCTCGAGTTCCTTCTGGAACGCCGGCAATACCAGCCACCGCGCTTCGCGAGCTCAATTTCGTTTCGGTGGTTTTCGCCCAGATCGCTCCACTCAATTTGGAATTCGCTCATCAGGCGGTTCTGGAATTTCTCAAGAGTGGCAGCCTGCCAAACACCTACGTAACCATTTATCGGCTGGATCGCTCGTTAAAGGTGATTCAGCCTTACACGGCTGACAAGGCGTCGCTGATGAATGCTGTAAATGCCGCGGCAAAAGGCGTGAACTCAGGAGGCGACCTCGGCCTTTCCGCCACGGTTGCGTCCGCGGTCGACACGGCAATCCAGGCCAACACCACGAACATCATAGCCAACCCGCTAACCAGCGTTTCACAGGCTCTAGGGGCTCAGAACGCGGCTTTGAACCCGCTACCGGGAATTGTGACCGATCCCTTGTGGGCGAGAAATGCCGCCTCCGAAGATGCTTCGGTCACCCTGGGTAGCGCTCTTTTGACGCAGGCTCACCTGGCAAACGGCCTGCGGTTTACTGAAAGTCTCTCCAATGGGATGGATGCCATGGACTCCCTACGGGAATTGGTAAAAGTTCAGGCAAAACTTCCGGGAAGAAAAGTCGTTCTGTATTTGGCGGACGGACTGACTTTACCGATGGATCGCCGAGAGGTTATAGACGGCGTAATCAGTTATGCCAATCAGATGGAAGTGGCGTTCTATGCCGTCGACACGCGCGGGTTAAGCGTGGACGATCCGAACGTGCGATCGCTGGCTGACCAGGAACGAGTCGGAGCTGAGAGTTCCGTGAACATCGTGAGTCCGCGTATGGGACACCTGGAGGACGACGACACGCAACTCACCGCCGTGTCCGACAAGCAACTGGCGATGCAGGAACTGGCGGAGTCGACCGGTGGGTTCGCCGTCACCAACACAAATCAGATCGCGCTGCCCATGCAACGCGTCATGGAAGACATTCGCACTCACTACGAGGTTGCCTACACGCCGACTGCGAAGAATTACGATGGACATTTCCGCAAGATTCAGGTGCGCATTAGTCGCCCTCACGTCACCGTGCAAACCCGTTCCGGATATTTTGCTCTGCCGAACATTACCGGGGAGCCTTTGCAGCCCTTCGAATTGACCGCGCTGCAAGCAATCAATACCCGGCCGGCGCCGGTGGAATTTCCTTATCATACTTCGCTGCTCAAGTTCCGGCCCAAAGGTGATGCGGTCGAAAACGAAATGGCCTTCGACATCCCGGTTTCCAGCCTGCGCGTGGTCACGGACCCGAAAACCGGCAAAGGCACAATTCGCGTGTCTGTGGTGGCGATGATCCACAAGAATGACGGAGAAGTTGTCGGCAAAGTGAGCCGTGATCTGGTGCGCGAAATATCCGAAACGGAGTTGCCGCGTCTGGGAAATAACCACATTGTTTATGCCGAGCCGATCGAATTGCCCGGAGGGCATTATTTAATCGACGCCGCGGTCACCGACGAACTGGCCGAAAAGACCACCGTCAAGAGGTTGTCGGTTTTTATCGATCAAGGAAAAGACTTCGGTGTGAGTTCGCTGCAACTGGTCCAAGGAGTTCAACCGTTACCCGTGCCCCGCGATAGCGCGGATCCATTTGAAACGGATTCCGGGCGTATCGTGCCGATACTGGCGGACTCCATGCCCTCCGGTAAACCGATCGACGTCTATTTCGTCGTTTACCCGACGACCACATCGGAAGCCGAGCCCACCATCACACTGCAGCTGTATCGCGATGGCCGCGAGGTTGGAGTGAAGACCCTGCCTTCGCCGCAACGCCAGGCGGATGGCTCGATGCCCGTGCTCTTGCGCATCAATCCCGATCCTGGGCAGTGCGATATGGTCATCACGGCGCACCAGGGACCCAAGACATCGGAAGCCATGCTGTCAGTGAAGATCATCCCCGGCGAAACTGCGAAACCGAATTAGCTGTGCGACGTAGCAGGTAGGTTGAAACTCCAAAACGGCCCCGTTTGTGAAGTCGAAAGAACACGGACTTGCCATGAATTGGAGCGCAAGAAGGCTATTCGACAAAGCATCCCGTTCCAAGCCGTGCGTACAGCGCCCCAAGAGCGCCGAGGCTTCCTCGTTAGGGCGCTGCCTTGGATGTTTGCTCTTCGCCACCCTGGCGTTCTCCGCTGCCGCTCAGCCGGGCGATAAAGAGCCCAAGACTGCGACAGAGTGGTTCCAGCGCGCCGCCGATCAAGTGGATCTGCGTGCCCCCGGCTCGACTCCCTTTCACATGAAGGTGACGTTTCACGCTCTCCCAGGCATGGTTCTGAGCAAGAAGGAATCGGAGCAGATCATATCGGGTGATGGAACCTATGAAGAAACATGGGTCGCGCCGAAGCGGTGGCGGCGGGAAGTGACCTTCGGCAGCTATCACGCGATTGAGGCAGAGTCCGAGGCTGGACGAAAAATGCAGGCCAGTTCAGACTATGAGCCGAGCCGCGTACTGATGCTTCTGGAGGCACTGCTGGTTCCGATTCCTCGAGACCTATACTCGCCGTCGCTGGCGGACCAGCAATACTCGTGGAGGATTGAAAACGGCGCTGTCGGTGGCCAGTCCTATGTGAAGATCAGCCGCACTTTCGGAACTGGCAAAGCGCTGATCGGGTATCTCTTCCTGCCCCACGGAGAACTGATTCAAAGCGTCAACCATGGGATCGTGACTGATTGGACGGGCGCGACGATCTTTGGCGGAAGGTTAGTTCCACAGCACATCCGGGAACAGGGCGGTACACGCGACCTGCTTACAGCAGACGTAACGATTGAACCTGCTGGCCCGGTTGATCGGGCGGCGTTTGAGCTTCCCGGCGGCCCGGCCGAGGCGGGCATGACCCTGCGTCCGCTCCACTATTACGAGGTCCATGGCTGGAATAAAATGTCGGAGTTCCACTACATTACTACCGGCTCGGACACGCCTCACGGTGACATTCGGCGAATCCTCGACCGTCACGGTGTGTCGAGGGAAGTGGAGATTATCTACTGGCCGAATCTTGAGGACGTCAAAATCTTTCTGCCCTCAATTAGGAAGGAGACCTTCCGTCCGGTAACGATCGATAAGAGTCCCTGTGAATTTGACCTATCCTTTTCGTTTTGATGCTGCACGTAGTTTCCTTATCCGAAACGGGCTGTGGTGGGTGCCGCATTCAAACTTCCCTTGGGCTTGAGCTGGAGTCCGCCACCGCATGTTGCGCGATCCCGCTGTAATAAAATGTACCCCGATTGCCGCCGCCATCAACGCCGCGGGTAACCGCGACCAGGGATCTTGAACTGGAGGAGACGCCGATGAAACGCTATCTCGGTGGCCTGCTACTCGCAACGCTGAGCTTCTCCGTTGCCGCGCACCCAGCCGCCAAAAAGCCGGACCCATGGACGGAATGGTTCCAACGCGCCTCCGATCAAATGGACCTGCGAACGCACGGCTCGACTCCTTTTCATCTGAAGGCGGTTTTCCACGCTTTTCCAGGCGTTGTTTTCAGCAAGAAAGAATCGGAGCAGATCATCTCCGGCGATGGGACCTACGAAGAGACTTGGCTCACGCCGACCCGATGGCGGCGGGAAGTAAACTTCGGCAGCTATCACGCGGTCGAAGTCGAATCCGAGACTGGGCGGAGAATGCAGGCCAGTTCAGACTATGAGCCGAGCCGCGTGCTGATGCTTCTGGAATCGCTGCTCTATCCGGTTCCCCGAGATCTGTATTCGCCGTCTTTAGCTCGGGAGCACGACTTCTGGGAGATTGAAAAGAGTGCGGCTGGCAGCCAGTCCTATGTGAAGATCAGCACGAACGCTGGAAATGCCATGCGCGCCGGAGATGCCATGCGTGGTTATCTCTTTTTGCCCAGCGGAGAGCTGTTGCAAAGCATCGAGCGGGACCTCGTGACTAACTGGACGAACCCAAGAGTCTTCGCTGGGAGATTGGTTCCGGAGCACATACAGGTGCTGGCTGGCACGCGTGATCTGCTTACAGCAGAGGTGACGATTGAGGCCGCAGGCGCAGTCGATGGTGCGACCGATAGTGCGGCCCTTGAACTTCCCGGACCCCCAGCGGAGCCGGGGATGACCTTGCGTCCGCTTCACAAGTACGAGGTCCACGGCTGGGATTATTCGGATTCATTCAGCTATTTGGCAGGCCCAGAAGGTGCGCCGCGGGGTGCGTACCGGGAAATCCTCGACCGTCATGGTGCAATTCGAGAAGTGGAACTCATCTACTCGCCGTATCCCGGGGGCTGGGAGCCCCCTATTTCACATGCCAGAAAAATTACAACCCGACCGCCAACGATCGACAAGAGCCCATGTCAAATTGCTCTGACTGGGTACTCCGCGCACCCATAGGGAATCCTTGAAAGCGTGTTTTCCGGACTGGCGAGTGGCCCATTCAAGCCGCCCCTTGGCTTGCCTGAGAATCCGCCTCCGCACCAAGGTCGTTTTCCACAGCTTTCCACAGGACGAATTCGCTCGGGTGTGACGAACGACCTTTACTGAGACTTCCAGATGTGACAACTTCAGAACATGCGCGGAAAGCCCTCCAGCATCGAAAATGAAAATGCCCCGCGGCAAGCTTCCGATTGCAGGAACCGAACCCCTAACTCCTTATTCCGGAAGATTTTGCAAGCAAGTCCTTATTCCCCAATATTTTGCCGCCCGCGCCCTGGAGATCCCTACGCTAACCCTAGCAATAACAATATTTTACGCGAGGTGCGCAAAAAAAAAGCGCCCGCATCCGCTAGAAGCAGTCCGGTCGGAACAGGCCGTTTTGCCCAAGCTGCGGTATGCTGGCAATCATGCGTCTGCTACTCATCCTCTCCCTGTTGGTGGCGTTTTCTTCGGCCCAGCAGCGAGATCCCGACCGGCTGTTGAGTGACGCGATTCAAGCCCAGCAGCGCGGCGATTATCAATCTGCCATCACGGAATATCGCCAGCTCCTTCAGCTTCGTCCCGATAACGTCGAGGCCAAGGTGAATCTTGGCGCAGCTCTGGCGCACGTGGGCCAGTTCGACGAGGCCATCGCCATATACCGGTCAACCCTCCCTTCGCTGAAAGACAAGAACCCGGTGCTCCTCAATCTCGGTCTCGCGTATTACAAGAAGGGCGATCTGGCGAATGCGCGCGAACAGTTTGCCGCGCTGCATCAATCCGCGCCGAGCAACGTTCAGGTCGCAATTCTGCTGGCCGACACTGAGATCAAGTTAGGGGACGCCGAATCCGCAACCGGCATGCTCGGACCGCTGCAGAGCGCGAATGCGAACAATGCCGATTTCGACTACGTGCTCGGATTGGCCCTGATCAAGTCCGGACATCGGCGCGATGGCGTTCCACCCATGGAGAAATCCGCCGAACTGGCAAAGAGCGGAGATGCTTACATGCTGGCCGGCGCAACGCTGATGGATCTCAACGAGTTCGAGCAAGCCCGCCACGATCTGGAGACTGCATTAAAGTTGTCCCCGAATCTGCGCGGTCTGCAGACTCTGGTGGGGACGGCAAGAGATAAGACGGGCGATCAGAAAGGAGCCGAACCCGCATTCCGGCAGGCCATCAAAGAGAACCCGAACGATTTCGATGCCAATCTTTACCTGGGCGCCCTGCTGTACAAACGGCGCGAGATCGAGGAAGCGAAGATCTATCTTGATCGAGCGGTCAAGCTGAAACCTACCGACTCGATGGCTCGCTACGAATCGGCGATGCTGAAGAGCACCGCGGGCGAATACGAAGAAGCCGCGCGGGAACTCGAAGGCGTCGTCAAGGACGACCCTGATTGGCTCGAGCCGCACGTGGAGCTCGCTACGCTCTACTACAAGCTGCATAGGCCGTCCGATGGCGCCAAAGAGCGCGCCACGGTCGATCGGCTCACCGCCGAACAGCAAGCCAAGGGACCGAAGTAGCCGCAAGAATGAAACCGCTTTAGTGATGAGAAGGCGCGCCAGGCCCCGTCGTCCCAGGCTACTTCTTCGACGATGATTCGGTAACTTCAATGCGCCGATCGCCATCGACATCTCGCAGCGTTTGAACCGCGCCCGACGGCCAATGGATCTCGACCTCTTCAACGCGACGATCAGGTCCGAGACCGAAGTGGACCGGACCATCACTGGATGACGCATAACCAACACTGGTCGTCATGTGGTTGTATTGCACGCCACTTTTCGTTATGACCTTGATGCGAGCACCAATGCCGTCGCGGTTGCTCTTCGTGCCATGCAGAGCGATCTCCAGCCAGTGGTCAGACTTCGGGCTGCGGTTCATCCAGATCTCGGCGTCCCTGTCGATCGCACTGACCACGACATCAATTCTTCCATCTCCATCCAAATCGCCGAAGGCGCAACCCCGATGGCGGGCAGCCGGCGAAGAGCTGAAGCCAGCCGGTTCGGTCAGCTTGACCCATTTCCCCGCGCGTCTTCCTTCGGCACCCGGATTCCGGAATACCGCGTTGTATTCATCAATCGGCTGCCCGGGCAGAGGCACGGATTGCACGTGACCGCCGCTTACGAATAAGTCCTTCCATCCATCGTTATCGAAGTCATACAAGCCAACGCAATAACCGGACATGTGGATACTGGCCTCATGCATGCCACTCTCGGTGGTGATTTCGCGAAAACTCCCCTTGCCGGTGTTCTGGAATAGCGGGAAAGTCTGACCAATCAGGGCGGCAAACGCGATGTCGGGATAACCATCATTGTTGAAGTCACGAAAATCCGCGCCCATGCCGGAGATGAAATTTCCATCTTCAGGCAAGGCCACTCCGGTCTCGAAGGCGACTTCTTCGAACTTGTTTCCCAGATTGTGAAAGAGCGAGTTGTAGGCGGCGTCATTGGCGACAAACAAATCCGGACGGCCGTCAAGATCGTAGTCAGCCATCACCACGCTCATTCCTTTGCCGACGTGATCGCGAATTCCCCACTCTTTGGAAGCATCACGAAAAGTGCCGTCTCCGTTATTCAGGAAAAGCTGGTTGGGCTGGCCCTTGAAGAACTTGGGGTGGCAATAGTCTCCTACGCGATCGAACTCGCAGCGGCGTTCCGCGTAATAGGTCCATCGCAAGTAGTTGACGACGAACAGATCGAGCAGGCCGTCGTTATTCACGTCGACCCAGATCGCAGTAATCGCAAACCAGGGACCAAATTCGGGATCTGGATGATTCAACGAAGCGTCGAGGCCAGATTTTACGGTGACGTCGGTGAAAGTGCCGTCGCCGTTGTTGTGGTAGAGCGTGCTGTGATGAACTCCGGCAACAAACAGGTCGGGATGCCCATCATTGTCATAGTCGCCAACCGCGGCTCCAATGTCGTATCCCGTGCCGGCCAGGCCGGCTGCGTCCGTCACGTCGGTGAAGACGCCGTTACCATCATTGCGGAAAAGGCGGTCGCGGAATTCGGGCGAGTCTTTTTTCAGCGTGGCGACGTTGGCGCCATTGGTAAAGAAGATGTCGGGGCGTCCGTCGCCGTTGTAGTCGAAGATGGCAACGCCGCCGAGCATGGTCTCGGGAATATTCTTTGCGGGCGTTACGCCATTCGCCAGCCGGAATGAAATCTTCTTTAGCTCAAACTCGATGGGAGCGCCGGGTGACGAACCTTGTCCGGAGAGAATTGGAAGAACGAAAATCAAACCGACGAGAAGAAGTAACCCAGTACGCAAACCGAGCTTTGCGGAAAAACCCGTCATTCGTCATTCATTGGGCACAGTCAGAATCAACTTATCGCCGAAGCGGCGAGTCAGGAGTTGTACATTACGCGAAATCTTGGGAATTCGCTAGTTGCTTCTGGGACCAATCGCTGCATGCGAGATTACGGAGCTGGAATCGCGGCTTGAACGATGTTGGAGTATGCGCTTTCGCCGCTCGAGTCCACCGCTGTGGTCGCGTAGCAGTAACTCGTGCCGTCGGTGACCGCGTTGTCGGTATAGGCCGTGACGGTGCTCGCGGTGGAACCGATGTCTGAATACGAACCGCAGACGCTGGACACATAGAGGGCGCGATAAACGTTGTAGCTGGTAATTCCCGAGGTCGAACTGGCAGTCCACGTGAGGCTCACGGAATGGACGGGCGCTGCCGTGCCGGTACCCGAGAGACTGGCGGTGTTCGGGGTGTTCGCGGCGTTACTGGTAAACGAAGCCGTAGCCGAAGCGGCTCCCGTCGAACCGGGTGCAAACTTCACGGTAAATGTAACCGGAGTAGTAGTCGTAACCGTGACTGGAAACGTGAGGCCGGTAATCGAAAACTCGGAAGGGTTGGCGCCACTCAGACTCACCGCACTTACCGATACGCTCGCGCCAGTGGCAGTCAGCGTTCCGGTTTGAGTTCCACTTGTACCCACCACCACGCTCCCATCGTTGACCGCGGTCGCACTCAGAGTGCCTGAGCTGGGCGTAACCGCAGTCGCGCTTATGGCTGCACTGAGTGCAGGATCCGTGGCGTTCGAGTCGACCATGACGCTTCCGCTCACGGTACCCGCGGAAAGTGGCGTAAAGATCACGCTGAAAGAAGTGCTCTGTCCGGGAGTTAAAGTCAGGGGCGTGGTTATTCCAGAAGTGGTAAGGCCAGTCCCGGCAATTGTGACCTGAGAGATAATCGCATTTTCACCGCCAGTATTTTGTATGGTCTCGGTTTGCGATTGATTCTGCCCGACCACGACACTGGTAAAAGTAAAGCTCGGTGGAGTAGCTGTCAGCGTGGCGGGGGCTACGCCGGTTCCAGACAGGGGAAGATTGAGGGGTGTGCTTGATCCACTTACTGTGAGCGCCAGATTGCCGCTCGCCGCGGTTGCCGTCGGCGGCGTGAAAACGACCGCAAACGTACTGCTCTGATTCGCCGCCAGCGTCAGCGGTAAGGTCAGTCCGGTAGCACTGAAGCCCGTGCCCGTAAAAGTCGCAGCCGACACCGTGAGAGATGTCCCGCCCGAGTTCTTTATAGTCTCCGTCTGACTTTGATTCAGCCCGACCTGCACGTTTCCGAAGCTGAAGCTGGTCGGACTGGCGGTCAAACTTCCGGCCGTGACCGCAGTCCCGGCAAGGCTTACAGCCAGGGCAGCATTCGTCGCGCTGGAAGTAATCGTGACGGTTCCGCTGGCACTGCCGGCGGATTGCGGCGAGTAGGTCACGCTGAAAGAAGAAGTCTGTCCTGGCGTTAAGGTCAGTGGTGTGGTGATTCCTGAAATAGTGAAACCTGTCCCGGCAACTGTCGCCTGGGAGATGATCGCATTCACTCCGCCGGTATTTTGTAGGGTCTCGGTTTGCGATTGAGTCTGGCCTACCTGAACGTTCGTAAAAGTAAGGCTCGCGGCGGATGGGCTTAGCGTCGCGGGCGTTACTCCGATTCCTGACAGCGCAAAATCGAGCGCCGTGCTCGATCCGCTCACGGTCATTGCAAGCGTCCCGTTGGCTGCTCCCACCGTTGTGGGATTGAAAACTACAGCGAAGGTCGCACTCTGATTCGGCGCCAGCGTCAGCGGCAGGGCCAGGCCGGTAGTGCTGAAACCTGTACCTGAAAACGTCGCTTGCGAGATCGTGACGCTTTGGGCGCTCACGTTGTTCAAGGTTTCGTTCTGGCTCTGGCTCAGGCCTACCTGCACATTTCCGAAGGTGAAGCTGGCCGGGCTTTCGGTCAAGGCTCCAGCCGCAACTCCCGTCCCGGAGAGAGCGATGCTCAACGGAGTGGTCGACGCGCTGTTGGTAAGTGCCAGACTGCCGCTGACGATGCCGGTCGACTGCGGGTTGAAAACAACGCTGTAAGTCACGCTCTGTCCTACGGCCAAGGTCAAAGGCAGGGTGAGTCCGGTGGTAGTAAAACCTGGCCCGGTGACCGCCACTTGCGTGATGGTGAGACTGGATCCTCCCGTGTTTTCCAGGGTATCGGACTGAGTTTGGCTGGTCCCGATCTGCACATTGCCGAAGGTAATGCTCGTCGGCTCGGCCGCCAGCAGACCCGGATCGGTCTGCGTGACCTGGGTGTTCGATTTGCCGGAACTGAAGCCCTGGCAGCCCACCAGAGCGACCAGTGCAATCACGACCAGAAACGCATTCAAACGAGCGGGGAGGTGGCCCATAAGAGTTCTGTTATTCGCCTGCTATCGACGACTCAGTCAGTCTGCCTGACAGATGGACATCCCGTAAGGTTCCGAAAGGCCACTACTCGGCACCGCCAAAGGCCAGTCAGTCGCGGCCTTTCGACCATGCCGCCCGGTGCTTCGCAAACCTTGAAAATCGGTTAATTTCTCCCATAAACGCCTGGCAAATCTACCGGCACCGGATGCCCTTGTGGAATCTATCCGCGGGCAGCCGAATCCTGCACACTGAACAGCATGAGACTCCCCCAGTCCATCATCCGGCCTATCTCTGTCTTCTCAGCCCACTTTTCAATCATCCTTACAATCGTTCTTCCGGTGATCGGCGGAATCCTGCTTCTCGGCTTAGGATCGCCCAATGCTTTCGCAAGCGCGCAACTGACCCGTTCGCCCTCAATTCTCCGATTTGGCAATGTCGACGTCGGCCAGACCGAGACTCTGATGGTTACGGTAACCAACACTGGGCTGACCAGTGTAACTCTATCGGGGGTCAGCGTGAGCGAACCTGAGTTCGGCACGCCCAACCTAAGCTTGCCGCTGGTCCTAGCTGCGGCTCAAAGTGTCGACGTGAGTATAAGCTTCACGCCGACGAAAACGGGATGGACCCCCGCAACGATCAAGTTCACCAGCAACGCGTCCAATCCCAGTCTGACGGTGCAGACGGGCGGCACCGGCGTCGATAGCGAGGCCGTGACGGCCAGCCCGTCGACTTTATCGTTTGGCCAGGTGACGCTGGGAGGCAATGCCAGCCTGCCTCTGGTGCTTACGAATGCGCGAAGCTCGGCCGTAACGATCTCGTCATTACAGATCACTGGCAGCTCTTTCTCGATCAGCGGTACCACGTTTCCCCTGACCCTGAGCGGAGGGCAGAGCCTCGCGCTGACCGCCACTTACACTCCACAGTCGGCGGGGATCACGGGGGGCAGCATTCTTCTCATCGGTCCTGGGTTGTGTGTACCCCTCACCGGTACAGGGACCACGAGTGGAGTCGGGCAATTGTCCCTCGCGCCAGCATCGTTGAATTACGGCAACGTCGCCGTTGGAACCACCGACACTCTGGCCATCACCATGACCGCGACTGGCGGCAGCGTAACCGTTTCTTCGGCGGCCAGTAGCAGTTCGCAGTTTGCCTTGACCGGAACTACACTGCCAGTAACCATCGCATCGGGACAAAGTTTATCGGTCCATGTGGGCTTTACGCCGAAGAGCAGCGGGAGTGAGTCTGGTTCTCTGTCATTTTCCAGCACGGCTTCAAACTCGCAGGCGATTGCGACGCTTGCCGGCGTGGGCACAGTGACGAGCTACAGCGTGAGTCTGTTGTGGAACTCCACTCCAGACGTAGCCGGCTATAACGTTTATCGCGGCACCAGTGCGAGCGGATCCTATACCAAGCTCAATTCCGCTCTGGACGCAAACACTGCCTACACCGACAGCTCGGTCGCCGCAGGCAATACTTACTATTACGCAGCTACCTCGGTAAACGAGGAAGGACTGGAAAGCGCGCTCTCCAGTCCCCCGGTGGAGGTTGCGATTCCGTAGCACTCGATTGAAGGGCGGAAGCCAGCAGGAGGTTTGCAAAGGCCTTCTTCCCTCTTCACCGGCTCAGAGGACTCTGAGGGTAGCTAAGTCTGAATCTTTGTCCTTGCGTCATCGTCATTGCGTCATCCCAAACTGCGGCGCAGTTCAGCCGCGGGAGGGATCTCCCCAGGCACGATTCTCGGGGGGATCCCTCGCCCCGCCTGAAAAGCGCCTGGGCTCGGGATGGCGCCACGCTTGAACGCTCGACCTGAGACATTACCGGTTCCTTCCCCGCTCGTAAAACTGACTTCCGTAACTCCTGCCACCCACAAAGTAATCATTCTAAATGCCTTAGTAGCACCAACGGGCCATTCTCCGGGGTTCGCGGATGCGGTAGTACTAGTACCAGTGGCCACTGTCCAGGCCACACTAAGGTCATGTCGATGCGGTTTCTCTCAATGCGGTTGGGTGCAGGCTGGTTTCGCGGGGGCTGGTTTCGCGCGATTCTTAGGCCGCGAACCGCCATTTTGCTTACGGTTCTTGGCTTGTGCCGCCCGGGAATGGCGCAAGGGTCGTTTGCGCTGCTTCCACCGCGGGCCGTGGATACTGCCCCGATCAGTGCCCCAGCGGCCCCGATCGCTGCGCCAATCGTTGCTCCGATCGCTGCTCCGATAATCAGGATTGAGCCGGTGAAAACGGGGAACCCCCGGGAAGCGTCGGAGCGCCATCGATTCTGGGATCGCCAGAACAGCTTGTTATTCGCGACGTCTGCCGCTTTCAGCGCCGGCGATTTCGTCGTGACCCGCGATAATCTGCGTTCCGGCGGCCAGGAGTACAACCCTATGGTTGGAGTTTTCGGCCACAGTTCAGCCGGGTTGGCGATGAATTTCGCAGGTGAGACTGCCGGGGTGGTCGCGCTTAGCTACTTCTTTCACAAGACCGGGCATCACAAACTGGAACGAACGGTTTCCATGTTGAACATCGGGGCGTCGGCGGCTGCGGTCACGTTTGGCATGGCCAATCGATAGAATCGCAAGGGTCGATCCTCTAATCTGCAGAGCTTCGCTGCGTCGATTCTTCGGCCCTCGATCTTTTCCCGGTCGATCTGCCGCTCGTGTCAGGTCGTGGTTCCTGGTTTTCGCCGCGGCGCAAGATCCAAAGCAGCAAGAATATTCCCAGCAGCGCGATGAGAAGAAAAATGATTCCGCCGTGCCGGTGGAATTTGCCGGTTAGAAAACCGGGATCGACTTTCGTGGCGAGCACTCCCAGCGCGAATATCCGTAGCCCGTTCTTGAGGACGCACAGCGGGACTGCCACCGCAAACACCGCAGCCTTTCGCCAGAATGAACGCAGCAGCAACTGCGCGCATACCATGGATGTGACCAGCAGCATCATGCTCGAACGGATGCTGCTGCACTCGGGAGCGACCTCAAGCGTGAGCCCTGGAATGTGTAAGAGCGTGCCTCTTTGCTCTACGGGGAAACCTGCAACCGCGAAGAACCCATGAGCCGAGGCCGCCGAGCCTTGCTGCAACAGGCTCACCAGCGGGTCCAAGAGAACTTGAGGAAGCGGAACCATCCACAGCAGAAAACAAAGAGGAAATAGTGCCCGCCGGAAAGCACTAGCGCCGAAGCACGCGAGAAAAGCTCCAATCCACCATGCGACCAGCGCCAATATGTTCAGCGAAAGCTGCACGTCGGGCGAGGAGAGCTCAATCCATACCATAGCAACCCTCGCCATCACCGCGATGAGCAGCAACGCGGAACCGACGGCCGCGCTCAGGACCGACGGGCCTGCGGGCGGTTCCCACCGGAGAAAGATCAAAGCTGCACTGATCGGAAGAATAATCAGGATGTGAGTGTAGTGTTCATTGTGCAATGCCAACGTAAACAATGAAGCGAGAGGGTTCCACCAAATGGCAACGGCGATTGCGCTGAGCGGACCGAAAACCACCGGCGGCGCAGACTTGAACATCGATTCGAGATTCAGCGATTCGAGATTCGGTTCGGTTACCACAATATAGTTTCTCACCTGCCGCGCTGGTGCTCCACTCACGGTAACACTGCTGGGCCTTTGGGATCAGGGTTGTTCTCTGAGGAGTAACTAGGTCGCAAGTCGCGATAACATGGAAGGAATACGCCTGAGCTCAACCGGGCGCCGATTGGAGATTTAACATGCGGGATTGCCGCCAGTTCTACATCGATGGGAAGTGGATCGATCCAACCGTAGCCCAGGACTGGAAAGTTACTAACCCGGCCACGGAAGAGCCCATCGCAACCATCTCGCTGGGGAGTGCAGCCGACGTTGACAAAGCCGTGGCCGCAGCTGCAAGGGCGTTTGAGTCTTACTCGCAGACTTCGGTGGACGAACGCGTGGCACTGCTGCAGCGCGTGATTGAAGTCTACAAGGCAAAGTCAGAAGAGATGGCACAGACGATCTCGTCGGAAATGGGATGCCCGATCTCACTCTCGCGATCGGCGCAAGCCGCGGCCGGGTTGGGACATTTGTTCGAGATCGTCAAAGTGCTTCAAAGTTTCAAGTTCGAAGAACTCAAGGGCTCGACACTGATGCGAAAAGAGCCCATTGGGGTTTGTGGCTTGATCACCCCATGGAACTGGCCCATGAATCAGGTTGTCGCGAAGGTCGCGCCCGCCCTGGCCGCCGGCTGCACGGTCGTGCTGAAACCCAGTGAGATGGCGCCGCTGTCGGCTTATCTGTTTGCGCAGATTCTCGATGAGGCCGGCCTTCCGCACGGCGTGTTTAATCTGGTCAACGGCGACGGTCCCACGGTGGGCGCCGCGATTGCTGCGCATCCTGACATCGCGATGGTCTCCTTCACCGGGTCAACGCGTGCGGGTATAGCAGTGGCTCTGGCTGCGGCTCCGACGGTGAAACGGGTGACGCAGGAACTCGGCGGCAAGTCCGCCTTCATTATTCTGGACGACATTTTGGACGATACCGATTTTGAAACGGCCGTGAAGGACGGTGTACAGGCGTGTTTTCGCAATAGCGGACAGTCCTGCAACGCGCCCACGCGGATGCTGGTTCCCCGCTCCAAAATGGCCCAGGCAATTGCAGCTGCGGAGAAGACCGCCGAGGCCACCAAAGTCGGCGATCCGCTGGCCGAAGGCCATCACATTGGTCCGCTGGCGAGTAAAGCGCAATTCGATAAAGTGCAGCGCCTGATTCATGCGGGCATTGCCGAAGGCGCGCGGTTGATTGCGGGTGGGCCGGAGCGTCCCGAGGGGATGGGCAAAGGCTATTTCGTGAAGCCAACCATATTTGCCGATGTCCGAAATGACATGACCATCGCGCGCGAAGAGATTTTCGGCCCCGTGCTGTGCATGATTCCGTATGAAGATGAAAACGACGCCGTGCGGATTGCGAATGATACGCCGTACGGTCTGTCCGGATTCGTGAGTGCGGGGGATATCGAACGCGCCCGCCGGGTTGCCAAGCGAATTCGCTCGGGCAACGTGCACATCAACAATGCGAGAGTCGATTTCGGAGGCTGCTTCGGAGGTTACAAACAATCCGGCAATGGGCGCGAATGGGGCGAGGCTGGGCTGGCGGAGTTTCTCGAGCTGAAAGCGATTTTCGGTTACACGCCGCGGGTGAAGTGAGACTCGGGTTGGAGCTGCGGGCAATGGGTCGAAGATCTTCACCACGAAGGACACGAAGTCACACGAAGGAAACCCATCCAAAACGAAGTCCTTCGTGATCCTTCGCGTCCTTCGTGGTTGAGGGTTTTCTCTTTCCCCCGCAGAGCCGCACGGGTTATTGACTGCGCAATTCCGGTAAACGTACGATCAAAGACGCGGGAGGCTTGCATGGCGCTCGGAACCGGGTGGTCCAAGACCTGGACCTATTTTGAAGATGCGTGGCACGAAGGCAACGTGCCGATCATGGGCCCGCGCACTCATGCAGCGTGGCTTTGCTCGGTCGTGTTCGACGGCGCCCGCGCCTTTGAGGGAGTGACTCCGGATCTGGATCTCCATTGTGCGCGCGTCAACGATTCAGCCAAGAAACTCTTCCTCAAGCCGACGGTCGCGCCGGAAGAATGGGTGCGGCTGGCGCGCGAGGGGATCGCGCGTTTCGATAAAGATGCTGCGCTTTATATTCGGCCGATGTACTGGGGCGAAAAAGAAGGACTGTGGGTGCAGAATCACGATCCCGAGTCGACCCGATGGTGCCTCTCGATTTACGAAGCGCCGATGCGCGCGCCCAAAGGCTTCTCGCTGACGCTTTCTCCTTATCGAAGGCCAACTCTTGAGACCATGCCGGTCGATGCCAAAGCCGGATGTCTTTATCCCAACAATTCGCGGGCGCTCTTCGAGGCGCACGAGCGGGGATTTGACAACGCGATCGTCTGCGACATGGTGGGCAACGTGGCTGAACTCGCCACTTCGAACGTTTTCATGGTCAAGGATGGTGTGGTGTTCACGCCGATTCCGAACGGAACTTTTCTAGCCGGCATCACGCGCCAGCGAGTTATTGGATTGTTGCGCGATGCCGGCGTGACCGTAGTCGAGAAGACTCTCACCTATACCGACTTCGAAAAAGCCGACGAGATTTTTGCCACCGGAAACTACTCCAAAGTAGTTCCAGTCACTCGCATCGGCGACCGCCCGCTGCAATTTGGTCCGGTGTATACGAAGGCGCGAGAACTCTACTGGGCCTTCGCGCATTCATGACGCAGGCATCCGCCGCAGAGGCGCTGATTCCCATTTGGCAGCGGGTGCTGCAGCGGTCTTCTGTTCGTCCATCCTTGGGTGCAAATGACAATTTCTTCGATCTCGGCGGCACCACTTCGTCGGCTACCAAGCTATTTGATGAAATCGCCAAAACTTTCGGCCGCGAACTTCCACCCGAACTGATCTACGCCGCGCCGACAGTCGCAACGCTGGCAGCATTGTTGGAGGATCCTACTCCACCGCGGGTTCCGCCGCTTCTGCTCATGAAAGCTGGAACCGACCATCCGCCCGTGTTCATCGCGCATGGACTGGGCGGTACCGCGTTCGAAGTTTCCGATCTCGTGGGAAAGACGAAATCCCGGCGCCCGATTTACGGGATGCAGGCCAGAGGAATCGACGGCGTGGACGAACCATTTACCACGATCGAAGACATGGCGCAGTTCCACCTTGACGCGATCACGCGTTTGCAGGCCCACGGGCCTTATTTCCTGATCGGCTATTCGCTTGGCGGTCTGGTATCGCTGGAGATCGCACAGCGATTGACGGCCGCCGGGGAAAAGATTGCGCTGCTGGCACTGGTGGATTCTTATCCCGACAAGAGCCAGTTGTCGCCAATCCAACAGGCGCTGCTTTATTTTCGTCTGGTCAAACGCCGATTCTGGTCGCAGGCCAGAATTCGATCGCAAGATTCAGAACGCAGTGCAGACGCGACTCTGGGCAGCGGACCTGAGTTGGTCAAGGCAACACACCGAATGCAGGACTCCGCTTATCTGGCGTTGAGGCAGTATCGCCCCCGGTTCTATCCTGGCAGGATCAAGTTCGTGAAAGCCGAGATCGGCACTTATTTTCCCGACAACCCGAGCGCCGTGTGGGCTCACCTGGCACAGCAGTTCGACATTGAGACTGTGCCCGGCGATCACTTTCAGATGCTCAGTGAGCAGTGCGGAACTGTTGGCTCGGTACTGTCTCGCTATCTGGATGAAGCGGATTCATAATTTACAATCAGACGCGGGCTGGGGAAGATGCGCTCAAGGAGATTAGTAGACGATGGATGCGATCCGGAAAATTTCGACTTCTCTGCCGGGTGTCCTCATTCTCGAGCCGCGTGTCTTTGGCGACGAGCGGGGATTCTTTCTGGAGAGTTACAACCGGAGGGTCTTCGCGGAGTTGGGCATCGGGGAGCAATTCGTGCAGGACAATCATTCGAGTTCGCGACGGAATGTATTGCGCGGCCTGCATTATCAGATCAAACAAGCACAGGGAAAATTGGTGCGTGTTGTCGAAGGGGAGATCCTCGATGTTGCGGTCGATGTGCGGAGGAGTTCTCCGACGTTTGGCGGATGCGAGGCGGTTCGTTTGTCTGGCGAAAACAAACGTATGCTATGGATACCGCCGGGCTTCGCGCACGGGTTTCGCGTGTGTTCCGAGCAAGCGCACGTGTTGTACAAGGCCACCGACTACTACGCTCCGGAACACGAGCGCACATTGATGTGGAACGATCCGGAGTTGAAGATTAACTGGGAACTGGATGGAGAGCCCATCGTGTCGGCGAAAGACCAGCGCGGGCTGGCGCTTCGCGATGCCGAAGTCTTCACATAACTACCGGAAGACTTTTCAGGCCTCTGAATCCAAATGTAGAAGCCCACTCCGGGCGCGGGCCAGTGAGCTTCATCTGCGGAAAACGCTGCACCAGATTCAGCAGCGCAATCTGGCCCTCTAAGCGCGCGAGTTGGGCTCCAATGCAGAAATGCAGGCCCGCACTGAACGCCAGGTGCTGGTTGTTCAGCCTTTTCAGATCCAATTGATCGGGCTCTTTAAATTGTTTCGGATCGCGGTTCGCCGCGCCAAGCATGCATTGGACGGTCCAGCCTTTGCGTATCGGCTGGCCGCAGATTTCAATATCTTCCTTGAGCACGCGAGCCGTGAATTGTACTGGGCTCTCAAAGCGCAGAAGCTCCTCGACCGCTGAGCGGATCATCTCTGGGTTCTCTCGTAACTGCGCCGTCTGTTGCGGGTTCTGCAACAGCGTGTACATGCCGTTGCCGATTAAATTCCGAGTCGTTTCATGCCCCGCGAAAAGCAGCGCAATACACTGCGCGTAGAGTTCTTCTTCGGTCAGCACTTCTCCTTCTTCCTCGATGTCGATGAGCAGGCTGATCAGATCGTTTCCTTTATTGCGCCTGCGTTCCGCCACGGTCTTTCGGAAAAAATCAGTCAACTCGATCAGAGCATCCTGCGCCGCGCGTGCCTCTTCCACGGTGCGATTGGGATTGCCTCGAAACACGGCTATCGCCCGCGACGCATTGACGAATGTGCCATGCAGCGCCTGCGGTACTCCCAGCAGTTCCGAGATGATGCGTACTGGCATGGGGTTGGCGAACTCGCGCATGAGTTCGACCTCCGAGCCATGCTTCAGCGGTTCGAGCATCTGGGCGACAATAGCTTCAGCTTGCGGACGCAAGCCTTCGACGGCGGCGGCCGAAAATCCTTTGTTAAGAAGTTTGCGCAGCCGGGTGTGCTCCGGAGGGTCCATGAAAATCAGCCACAAACCCAGCATGCGCGCCAGTTCGCTGAACTCGGACTGGCGGCTGATGGGCAGCGGCAGCAACATCTGCTTGGCGCGTTTCGCGGAAAGCCTGGGGTCTTTCGCGATCGAGGCGCACTCGGCGTGGCTGACAATCGACCACACCGCCCACTTGCCCACCTCTATGTAATGCAGCGGACCTTCTTCATGCAATCGGGCGTATGTGGGGTACGGATCCTGCAGAATTTCGTCGCTGAAGACAGCTTTCTTGATGGAAGCGATGGACACCTTTACCTGCTTTAGATCGGGATTTCAGCCAATCAGAAATCGGCGACTCACTGAAGTTGAGCTTAGCATACCGGTTCGGGGGGACATCTCGCAGTCAGTGCGCCAATCAAGCGCCGGTCGGCAGGCGCCGCCAAATCAGTTCGATGGTTTGAGTCTTTCCGTTCAACCGCGTCGGTGGTGTGAGCAATATGATTTGATCCCCCTGGAATTTGACGTGGCGAATCAGGTCCTTGTCGACGTAGCTCTGAATCGACGAAATCTCCACGTGATGGGTTACTTTGTCACCGCTAAGCGTGTACCGTCCAGCGTAGGCGAGAAATGTCTTGAACGCCTCGGCCTGGTCCTCCGCTCTCGAGCCGACAGAGAGTGGCTTTCGTCCGCCATAACTGATCAGGGCGGTGACTCTGCCGTCCGCAGAATAGGTGAGAAAACCCGTGGGGTTGAGGCCGTAAGGAGTCTCGTTTCGCTCTCCCATCGACGTTGTGCTCGAAGCGGAAACCAGCGTCCAGGTGCCTATAAGTTTGTCGTCTGTGTTCACGAGCTCACCGTTTGAATGGCAATCGACTTAGCCGTTGCCAAAGCTTACAGTTTTCATCTTGATTCACTTCTTGATTCACTTTTTGATGCACTTCAATTCTACATCGGCGAAGTTTGCCTGTACTCTTATGTGAGTACCGTCATTCGAAAAAGGCTCGAGAATAACTATGACCATGGAACTGGAAGGCAAAGTTGGGCTGGTGACCGGCGGAACATCGGGAATTGGCCGCGAAACCGCCATTCTTTTCGCCAGGGCGGGAGCGAAGGTAGTGGTTGCGGGCCGTCGCGAAACAGAGGGGCAGGAAACCGTCGAACTGATTCGTGCCGCCGGCGGCGAAGGCCTTTTTGTACGAACTGACGTGTCGAAAGCGGATGAGGTCGACCAACTCGTCCAGAAGACGGTGGAGAAATTTGGCCGCCTGGATGTTGCCTTCAACAACGCCGGGATCGAAGGGGTCTTGTCGCCCATTGTCAGACAGTCCGAAGAGGACTGGGATCGAACCATCGCCATCAATCTCAAAGGAGTCTGGCTCTGCTTGAAGTACGAGATTCGGCAAATGCTCAAGCATGGTGGACCCGGCGCGATTGTAAACATGGCGTCCGTACTCGGCCTTGTCGGTTCTGTAGGGGCGGCGGCCTATAGTGCGAGCAAGCACGCGGTGATCGGGTTGACGCAGACTGCCGCGCTGGAAAATGCTAAGAGCGGCATTCGGATCAATGCCGTGTGCCCTGGATTTATCGAAACGCCGATGGCCGACCGGATTTTTCGTGCCCCGGGAGCCCACAAGTACATTCTTAGTTGTCATCCGATTGGGCGCTTGGGAAGGTCAGCGGAAATCGCCGAATCCGTGGTATGGATGTGTTCGGACCGCGCATCTTTCATGACCGGCCAGTCTCTGGTCCTCGACGGCGGCTTCCTGGCCGGGCCCAATGCTCCGAAATAGTGCCACAGGACCGATAACGCGCCGGGTTGCCGATAAGAAATAAATCAGCGGTCATCCGCAGTGTCAGTTTGCGCGAAGAGTGACAACTCGCGACTATTTTGAACTCGCACTGCCCCGGCAAAAAGGATAAGAAGTAGCGGGGACGGGCTTAGCGCTTTGCTTGCCCGAAGGGATTGGAGCCAGCGCCTCGCTGACCGCAGCACTGATCTTCCCCTTCGCATTAATCGCCGTCACCGCGTAGTAGTATGTCGCGCTGTCTAATACGAGGTCGTCCACACATCCGGTGCCGACGATGGGCGTCGGATTGATCTGCTCGCAATCGTGGCAGGTAGGGTTGTTTTTCGCGGCATGCTGCTTGCTGCTTCGGTACAAACAGTACCCGACAGTCTGGAGTTCAGGGTCAGGAGAAAAAGCATTCGCATTCCACGAAAGCACGACTTTGTGGTGTCCGGTCTGCGCTGACGGCTGCAGGGGTTGAATGCCAGCCGGCGGGCAGGCTGGAAGACTCAGGCGGCTCGTAGCAGGAGAAGAACCGTCTGAGTTGAGAATCGTCGCTGCCGGTAGAGCCGCACTGGAAGGCGGCAGCAGAAACCGAATGGCGATCATGGCTACAAAAAGAGTCCCGACGATCATGATGAGTGCGCCGAAAATAACTCGCGAATGCAACCTTACTTTCAAGAAAGCCTCGCAACGGTCAGTTTCAGGCAACACCAGCTCCGGATACACCAGCTCAGGCTACACCGGCTTTGATGCCGCGAATGTTTCCAAGGTTGAGTCCGCAGTCCGAGAGCACATGCTAGACTTCACGTGCAACCACCTCCTGCAGACAAAAAAATGACGGTCGTTCAAAAGAACGTTCGCAGGTAAGAGAATATTCGCAGGTAAAAAACCGTCCCAGGGATAGCGCGGTAGGCCGATGAATGGAGCCGAAAATCTGATTCGTGCGCTGGTTGGTGGCGGCGTCGACACCTGCTTCACCAACCCCGGAACGTCGGAAATTCATCTGGTCGCAGCGCTTGACCAGATCACGGACGTGCGCTGCGTCCTGGGTCTTTTCGAGGGAGTCGTTACCGGCGCGGCCGACGGCTATGCCCGGATGACCGAGAAACCCGCTTTGACTCTTCTGCATCTGGGCCCCGGTTTTAGCAATGGCCTGGCAAATCTTCACAACGCCAGCCGGGCTCAGGTGCCGATGATCAATGTGATCGGCCAACATGCAACCCACCACCTGCGCCACGACACACCGCTTACTTCCGATATCGAAGCCATCGCGCGGCCCTATTCAAAGTGGCTTCGAACGTCGAGTTCTTCGCACGAAGTAAGCCGCGACGCGGTCGAAGCGATCGGCGCCGCGCGCACTGCGCCCGGCCAGATTGCCACGCTGATCGTGCCTGCCGATGTAGCGTGGAGCGAGGGGGGCTCAGCTGCCGCTCCGCCGGTTGTTGTGCCAAAAGCGCCTGTTCCCGCTGTGGAGGCAGTCGAGCACGCCGCGGCGATGCTCCGGTCGGGAGTGCGCACAGCCCTTCTGATGACCGGAAATGCGCTCTACGGCCACGGGCTCGCGGTCGCCGGACGCGTTGCCCAAGCCACGGGTGCCAAGTTGCTTGCCCCATACCCCGTTACGCGCCTCGAACGCGGCGCTGGTCTGCTGCCTGTGGACCGCGTCGCTTACGTCCTGGAGCAGGCCGTCGAACAATTGAAGGAGTTTCGTCAGCTCATCCTCGTCGGCGCGCGCCCTCCCGTCGCCTATTTTGCGTATCCCGGAAAAGACAGTGCGTTCACCTCCCCGGATTGCGAGATCCACACACTGGCAAGTCCAGGCGAAGATTATGTCGGTGCGCTGGAGGCCCTTGAGTCCGCATCGGCGCTGCCTCGAACGCAGTTGGTCGGAGAGAAGGCGGCTCGCCCTCAATTGCCGGACGGAGAAATTACGTTGCCAGGCCTGGCCGCGGTAGTCGGCGCGCTCCTGCCTGAGAACGCCATCGTAGTCGATGAATCCATGACTTCAGGCCGAGGCATGATGGCGGCAACAAAGGGAGCTCCGCCGCACGACTGGCTGGGCAACACCGGAGGCTCGATCGGGATCGCCATGCCGCTGGCCGTGGGTGCGGCCGTGGCCTGCCCCGATCGGCGAGTCCTGTGCCTCACCGCCGACGGCAGCGGAATGTACACATTGCAAGCGCTATGGACCATGGCGCGCGAGGGCCTCGACGTCACCACCGTGGTATTCGCGAACCGCGACTATGCAGTTCTCAAGCGCGAGTTTTCTTACCTGGGAATCGGCAACCCGGGGCCTCGGGCCTTAGATATGTTCGAGATCGGCCGACCTGATCTGGATTGGGTGCAGTTAGCCAAGGGCCTGGGAGTGCCCGGCACCCGCGTCACTTCGCTGGCGGAATTTGCGAAGGCGCTGCGAAAAGGTTTTGCAAGCGAAGGCCCGACGCTGATTGAAGTTCCACTGTAGGGTGGCCTCGTTCGAGTAGCCGTGCTGTGCGGCCTCGGTGTAGTATTGGCCTCCATCATACATATGAGAGACCTGCTCAGAAGGAAAGCAAACGCCTTCCCGAAGGGGATGTGGCGGCTACTCCCCAAAATCACACCCGCAGTTGTCACTGGGGCACTAATTATGGCCGCTTGTGCGGCCCAACAATGTGCGGCCCAGCAACTGACGCCCCAGCAATTAACGAACGACAAACTGTCCCTGACTGTCAACGCTCAAGCCGGATCGTATCAACTGGCCCTGCGAGGCGGCCAGCCCGTGTTCACCAGCCGTGCGGCAGCGCAGGTCGATCACCAGTGGCTGCGTTCGACCGATTATCCGCGTCGGCAAGCTTCCGAATCTGCGTTCACGGATGAACTCGGCTCCGGCCGTGCCGTAACCGTCACTTGCACGGGACTCGAGGGCAAGCCCGATCTGATATATGCAGTCCAGCTTTACACCGAACGTCCTTACGCCACGGTGCAGGTCACGGTACAAAACACTACTGGTAAGGAAGTAACGGTGCAGGCCATCCGAAGCGTGGAGGCGATCGGGGAGCCCGTGCTCAGTTTGGGTGGCCGTGCGTCGGTCAATCGAATTCTCTCGGACAGTTTCAGCGAAGATTGGCCCGACCTGCGACTCTACGACCTGGGGAAAGCGCCTGATGGGCTGCATCGTGGCGCAGGGAGTCAGCTCATCTACAACCGGGAGAGCAAACAGAGTCTTTTCCTGGGCGCACTGACGTCCGACCGGTTTCTGACGTTGCTGCGTTTGCAAGCCGCGGGCACGGGAGCGGAAACGAAAATAGCGTCTTTCAACGTTGAGTCAACTGGGACCACGGAAATCCAAAAAGCGTTCGAACTGAAAGATTCTCCCGCCGAGGACCAGGTCGAGCTGAGTCTGCCGCTCGCGCCGGGCGCTGGGATGACTTCAGAGCGCCTGATGCTCGAAGCTGGGCCGGACTACCACGATCAGCTGTTAGCTTACGGCGATGCGATTCGGCAGTTGCACCATGCACGCGTCTCCGTCGAGACTCCGATCGGCTGGTGGAGTTGGACGGCCTTTTATGCCGCCATCAATCAAGGCGAGACCCTGGCCAATGCGGACTGGCAAGCGGGACATCTCAAGTCGCTCGGCTACAAATATTTCCAGATTGATGAAGGCTATCAGTACGCCCGCGGCGAATTCTCCACCGCCAATGCCACGCAGTTTCCGGATGGTATGGGTTTCGTCGGACATCGCATTGTGGGAGATGGGCTGACACTCGGCATCTGGACTGCCCCTTTCGAGGTGACGACCCGGGCCTGGGTCTACGAGCACCACAAAGATTGGCTGGTACACAACGCGAAGGGCGAACCGATTCCCATTGGTGACGTCTGGAATCAGAAGACGGACACGCTTTACGCGCTGGACACAACCCATCCTGGAGCGCAGGACTATCTGCGGCAGACTTACCGAACGCTGGTCCGCGAATGGGGAGTCCGCTTCATCAAACTGGATTTCATGGACACTACCGCAATCGAGGGCTACCGCTACCGGCCCAATACGACCACTCTTGAAGCCCAGCGCATCGGTCTCCAGATCATCCGTGACACCGTAGGCGCGGATGTGGTCCTCGACAAGGACGGAAGTCCCATGCTCAACCCGGTGGGACTGGTCGATACCGGCCGCATCTCGGCGGATACCGGGCACAGTTTTCAGAGAACCAGGAACGCTGCGTCCGGAATCGCGGCCCGGTTTTATATGAACCACAACTTCTTCGTGAATGATCCCGACGCCTTCAACATCACCGATAGTTACCTGTTGGAGGATCGACGGGCGCAGACGCCGGTTTCGCTGACCGCCGCCCAAGCCTCGATCGCGCTCTCCGCCGTGTCTGGTGGCATGTACGAGATTGGCGATGACATGCTTGTTCTGGGGTCGGAGGAGGATCGTCTGGCGTTAGCGAAGAATCCAGACTTGCTCAATATCCCCAAGGTTGGACGAGCGTCCAAGCCTCTCGATCTGATGACATATCAGCCCGAGGATGAACAACCCAGCATCTTTTTCTTGAAGGAGAGTCCGCGGCAGTCCATCTTGACCGTCTTCAATTGGACGAAGACTTCCCGGTCGCACACGTTGAAACTCACCGACCTCGGGCTGCCAGCGGAGCACAAGTTTACTGTGTCGGACGTGCTCAACCAGGGCGCGCAGGTCGCTCTGGATGGCGAGACCCTGCAGATCGAGAATCAGCCGCCCGAGTCCGTCAGAGTCATCAAGCTCATCGATAGCACTGTCTCGGCGAGCGCGCCCAGCGTTAAAGCGGAAGTGCCCTCGGCCGCCAAGGCCGGCGAGACAATCCATCTCTCGGCGCAAGCAGATGCCGGCGGCGTGCCTGCGGTCGGATATCACTGGGATTTCGGCGACGGCAACAGCGCGGATGGCCCCAAGGCGTCCTACACCTACACCAGGGCGATGCACTTCAACATCCGCCTGACGGTGGATGGCGTGGATGGCATACCCGCCGTGCAGAACTTCTCCGTCGAAGTGAAGGGTAATCTGCGCGCCTTGCCAAAGCTTACTGACAATCAACGCTACCGAGATCCCACCGACCACTGAAGATCGTCAGCATGAGCGATGACTCTGGTCAGACCGTCGACTGGAGGAATTCTCTCACTTCAAGCCTTCCACGAGATACAGGTCGGAGAGAATGCGGTGATAGCCGTACAGGCATGACTTGCCGTCCGGCGTGATTAGGATTGGACCAATGCGGCTTACGCCGGCTGAATCGGAAGGCATGAGTTCCTTCCACAAGGTCTTGTGGCCCGTCGCCAAATCCAGACGATAGACTTTAGCAGGAAGATCTCCGGGCTTGTAGAAATAAATTGCCTTTGCGTCGTCACTCCACTGAATGGGCTGCTCTCCCACTTCAATGCCTGGAACGGCTTTCGGTTCTCCGCCGCCCGCGACCGGATAGAAATACGCCTTCTCATCCGGCCCAACCCCAACCACCTGTTGACCGTCCGGAGAGAGGACCAGAACGAGAGGATCGATTCCCTCGGGCGAAATGGGCACAGGCTTCGCGTCAGGGGAATCCTGCAGATAAATACGGGCAGCGTGGCCCGGCTCCTTGCCGGAGAAAAGAAAACGCCGGCCATCGGGGAGCCAGCGCGCGCGGCTGTGATTGATGGAATCGTGAGTGAGCGGTTTCGCTTCGCCGGCCCCGGTCGGAAGAAGAACAAGTTGGGCCGGCGTGGTCGGCGGACTGGCAATCACCCACTTGCCATCCGGTGACACGCTGATGGCCAGGCCATCCCCGAGGCGGACGGCAGAAGTCTCACCGATCTTGCGCTGATAAACGGAATAATTCGGACCGCCGCCTTCACCCGCCTCGGTGAACAGTAGCGTCTTGCCGTCGGGCGAAACGTCCGACGGATAGGAGTAGTCGAACCACGACAGATCGCGTTCCTTGCTCTCACCCGCTTCGAGGCCGATAAGCTCCCGCCGCCAAGTGTCGCGGGAAAGGAGCACGCGTCCATCCTGCCAAATATCCTGTAGCGACAGCGTGTCGGGCACGCGCGCGATGAGCCGATCGTGTCCGCTCAAGGTGGCGCCATAAACAGCGCGTTTCAAGCCGAGCTGGTCGGCGGTGTACCATATTTCCCGGCCGTCAGCCGACCACGCCGTCCTTGTATGGTTTGCAGCCCCGAAACCAAAGTCTTCACGCTTCCGCTCAGGTCCACGACGCGCAGAGAACCTCCGTCGTCTCCGGGCAGAGGATGGTCCAGAAACGCCACCAGGTCGCCTTTTCTTGAAACTCGGGGATGGCTGATCCAGCCTGAGGTTTCGTACAACACTTTGCCGATGGGAAACTCGAGCCGGTTGCGGCCATTCACGTCCCGCACGATCGCGAGATTCTCTCCATCGGGCGACCAATCCGCCCACTGCACATTTTCCAGCACCGAGCGTGGAGATCCGCCGTTGAGCGGCACTCTGGCCAGCGTGCCTACCTGGGCATAAACTCCGGATGGACGGCTATCCATCGACACTGCAATTTCACCCGAAGAGGAGATCGCCAGAAGCGCAGCTCCGCTCAGATTGAGGGATCGCGACTGCGGACTTTCGGGACTGGTAATGAAGAGGTCGGTCGGAGATCCCTCCCACGAAGCTCCGTACACCACCGACTGCCCGTTGGGCGTAAAATGCGCCGACCGGATGCTGCCACGGCGGAAGGTGAGCTGATGGTAGAGCGGCTGTGATGCCGGCATCCAACTGGCGCGAAGAAACCAGCCTGCAGCTGCGCCTAGAATCAGGACCGCACAGGCGATCAATCCCAATCGTACGAAATATGCCCGGCTGAAATTTTCTTTTCGGGCTGAGACCGCCACGGGCGTGACGGCTGCCGCCTGCGTTGCTGATGCAGAACCCTGTGCCACGGCAACCCGGCTGGACTCAAGGTCGCGCTTCAAGAGCTTGAGTTCGGCGCGCATTTCAGAAGCTGTCTGATAGCGCAAATCGCGATCTTTTTCCAGCGCCCGGCCAACGATCCGGTTGAGATCAGTCGGCAAGCCGGGATTGAGCTGGGGCGGCGGCGTGGGAGCGCGATTCAGAATGGCTTCGAAGATGATCGCGGAAGTGCTGCCACCAAACGCCACCCTGCCGGTGCACATCTCATAGACGACCGCGCCGAAGGAGAAAAGGTCCGTGCGAGTATCGAGTTCCTCGCCCCGAGCCTGTTCCGGAGACATATAGGCAACCGTGCCCACGGTGCTGCCTGGATTGGTGAGCTGCTCTTCCTTGATATCGGCGATGGTTGAGCCGTTCATGGAAGCGCTAAGGCTGCGGCTCGCGTTCAACTTGGCCAGTCCGAAATCGAGAATCTTCGCCTGGCCGCGGGTGGTGATGAAGATGTTGGCCGGCTTAATGTCGCGATGCAGAATGCCGCGATTGTGGGCGGCGTCGAGCGCGTCGGCCATTTGAATGCTCAGATCGAGCAACTCGTCAATCTTCAGCGGCCGGTTCTCGACCTTGTGCTTGAGTGTCTGACCATCCAGAAACTCCATCGCAATAAAAGCTTGCGAGTCCTGCTCACCGATGTCGTAGATGGTGCAGATGTTGGGATGATTCAGCGCCGAGGCGGCCTGCGCTTCGCGACGGAAGCGGCTGAGGGCCTGGGGATCGTGCGCGACTTCGTCGGGCAGAAACTTCAGGGCGACGAAGCGGTGGAGCCGCGTGTCCTCGGCCTTGTAAACCACACCCATGCCGCCGCCGCCCAATTTTTCAATGATGCGGTAGTGGGAAATGGTTTGGCCGATCATTCGTGAGAGGTCCGGGAGTAGGAGCCTGGCCCCCGGGTCGATTCATCTTACGGACGCGGCACGCGCTAGTCAACGAACAGATGGGAACGCTTACGTTGAAACGAAAAAAACGGACGAACCCGTGCTCGGCGGGCATGCTACAGCGAATAGCGAGAATTGTGGCGCCTCGGGATCTCGCTCGCGCGCCTGAAAGCCTTCTGCTCGATGGTTCGTGTTTGGGCCGTTTCTGCTATCGGAGAAAACACTCTGTTCGCGTCAGAAACGTTCCAACCCGAAGCAAAACAAATAGCAACAAGCCGCACGACTATTCCTTACTTGCCTTCCTCAATAACTTTTGGATGGAGTCGATCTTTTCTTTTATTTCACTCAGTTCGACTTCAGCCTCCTGGAGAGCGGGGGCAGGGGTTCCGCCTACGATGATCTTGGGGTCATCCGCATAGATTTCATGGTTCAGGTGATCAAATATTCCCACGCAATAATAAAAACTGCCTGGGTTCTTCGTTACGCCTCCCCCGGGTGCGTTTTCTGACCACTTAATGTCTGAAACGGCAAAGGGAGAGTTTGGTGTGAAGTGTATCCCCGCGTGATATTTGGGATGTGTGCCACTGGTTTTAGCTTGCCATTTGACCTCATCGCCATTATTAACGGTGAGGGTGTTATTGGGCATAGACACGGAGGTACTAGTGTCGGTGTTCTCGCCCGTATATTTGATCGGATTTTGCGTGACGTCTATGGTCACGAGATAGTGAGCCGCGGTTACGGGCACGGGTGAGGGTTTGCCCGATTCGACATCGCTTCCTGCCGCCAGAGTACTCGCTGCAGCCACACTCCCTGCCACCGCAAGGAACTGTCGCCGGCTCACGTTCGAGGCGTCTGAGCTGATATGCATAAAAGTCTCCTTAACCGCCGGATTTTAGCCCGCAACCGACAGCTTGCATAGCAGATTTAATTGAACGAAACGGCTTCCTTTACCAGTCGATCAAATTCGGGGTGAGAGCGTAGGCTAGCCAATTCGGGATTGGCGATAAGTTGCTCCCGGGAGTAGCCTGCGCGAACCGACTTCTCGAGCCATTTGAGAGCTTCCTGTGACTCCCGTGAGTCCAAATGAACCAGGCAAGCGATGCGAAGAATATCCATATCATTGGGACTCACCTGCAAGGCTCGCGCGAGATATTGCCGGGCTCCTGCAGCGTCGCCCAAGCGAGAATGGTACAGGGCAAGCGAACTGAGTACGTCACTGTCGCTCGAATTCACTGCCAGCAGTTTTTCCGCCAGGGAAGCGGCTTGCCTGTAGGCCGGGCTTGCCTTATCTGTCTGGCCGGGAATCATACGATACGCGTCGGCCAAATTACCCCAATAATCATACTTCTGGGGTCGCAGCGCAATCGCTCGTTGCGTAAACTCCACATCTTCTTTAAAGCGCCCCAGAAAGAAGCTCACGGTTCCAATGTTCGAATAAAGGTCTGGGTCATCGGGCATCAATTGAAGACCTCGGCGGAAGTATTTTTCCGCCATCTCAAATTGGCCCGTGCTGAAGTATGTATCGCCAACATTCATATAACCCCAGACATTGTCAGGAGCAAGCTCCGTAACCTTTAACCACGCTACCCGAGCGTCGCCATAACGTGCATGCTTGTTCAGAAAAATTCCGAGCTGGTTGTAACAGTTCCAGCAGCCGGGTCGAATTTCAATGGCTTTGCGGAACGCTTGCTCAGCTTCAGCCGTGCGACCAAGCGAATCATAAGTGCTTCCGAGGCCGAGGTAGGCATCCGAGTTCTCAGCGTCGATTCCAAGTACGCCTTGGAAAGCGGATATCGCAGCGGGAAAAGAGCCGGTTCGAAAATTCAGATTCCCTATTGCTAACTGCACCTCCGGCAGTCGGCTGTCAAGATCCTCGGCCGTCTTTACTGCAGCTTTCGCCTGTTCCACCCATTGAGGGTCTTTGGTGGCGCTATATTTGTACCAATAGGCTTGCGCCAGGGCAGCTTCGGCCTGCGCATACTTGCGATCTTCCTGGATCGCAAGTTGAAATAAAGCTATGGCAGATTCGACATTCCCTAGCCGTTCGAAACGCTGCAAGTAGCCGGTCCCTTGAACATAAAAATTGTAAGCAGCGAGAATAGTTGTGCCGTGATCCGTCAGTGATGATGCCGTAACACCCGACGGCGTAACTTGTAACATCTGAAACGCCTTTAAGACGACCTGATCTTGAAGGGAAAACAGATCGTCTGCGGGCTCAGTAATAGTGTCCGTTTGAAGCTGTTGCCCAGTCTTGGCATCGATGAGACTTAGGTTTATGCGGGCCGAGTGCTCAATTCGTTGCCAACTCGCGACGAGAACCAGATTGGCTCCAAATTGAGTTTTCGCTTGGTCGATGCTGGTTACATTCTTCGCCCGTATCTCAAGCGCGGACGGCACTTGTAGCGAGGGGTCATGCGCCAGCTTCGCCGTAACGGTCTCAGTAAAGCCATCACAGTAGATTTGTTCGTCAGACCCACCGCCCACCGCCGTAAAGGGGAGCACCACAAGGTTCTTCTGACTGGGAACAGGTCGACTGAATCGTGTCCTCCAGGTTCCGTGGTCATAGCGATCAATCACAGCGCCCAGTATGAAAATGCAGAGCAGAAACCCCGCCGCTACGCCAAACCATCGATTTCGGATACGCGAATTGCGACTCACGCCGGAGACAGTCGCGGCACTGTTCCTTGCCTCCGCCCGGCCGGTTACGCGCCCTCCTGATTCGGAATCTCTTACCAGCCGCTTTAGATCCGTGCCCATCTCCGAGGCGTGCTGGTAACGGAGCGTGCGGTCCTTCTCCAGAGCCTTAATGATGATCTGCTGTAATTCCGAGGGAACGTCTGGATTCAGCCGCAATGGAGGAACAGGATCCCGATTCAAGATCGATTCGAAAACTGTACCGGTGCTTTCGCCGCGGAAGGGCAATACCCCAGTCGTCATCTCATACAGCACTACTCCAAATGAGAATATATCGGTTCGGGCGTCCAGTTCCTTGGCTCGGACCTGTTCGGGTGACATGTAAGCGGCCGTGCCCACTGCCGCTCCGGGACGTGTCAGATGCCTCTCCAATGTCAGGGTCGACTGCTCTGCGTCTCCAGCCAGTCCGGAGCTCCTTAAGATAGGTGTGACTTTAGCCACTCCAAAATCAAGAATCTTGGCATGCCCGCGCTTGGTCACAAAGATATTAGCGGGCTTGATGTCGCGATGAACAATTCCTTCGGCGTGCGCGGCGTCGAGCGCATCTGCAATTTCGATGGCAAGAGAAAGAACTAACTCGGAGTCCATGGGACGGCCGGCGATGCGATACTTCAGAGTCATGCCGTCCATGAACTCCATGGCAATGAACGAATGACCTTCGTGCTTGCCGATTTCGTAGATCGTACAGATATTGGGATGGTTCAGAGCGGATGCTGCACGCGCTTCCCGTCGAAAGCGTTCCAGGGCATGCGGGTCTTCCGCCACATCCTCGGGCAAGAATTTCAATGCCACAAACCGGCCGAGCTCAGTGTCCTCAGCCTTGTAGACCACGCCCATGCCACCGCCGCCCAACTTCTCGATGATCCGGTAATGCGAGACAGTTTGACCGATCACGGGGGCACACCACTCCGGGTGTAATGTTAGGGACGGGGCTAGCGGGAAGTCAACGTAAAGCGGGAATAGCTAGTGGTGCGGTTTGAAAAGAGATTCGAATCAGGGCATGGCTTCAGCGATGCCAACAATGCCTCCAGGACGAGCGACTTTAGCCAGCCATGCTGACCGACGGGGGTCGCTCCGAGTTATAATGCGGCTACGCCACCGACTCACCTCTACCCAAAGTGTCAGCGCCCAATTTCGATGTAAATGATGAACGGGTGACTTGTGTCTCCTGCCGTTTTTGTTACTCAAGCGTCCGCAGATTCTGTCCCATGTGCGGAGCGCTTGCGTCGGCGGATGAGGCGCCTCTCGATGGCAAGCCGGCCAGCGGAAGCGACCTATCGATTGAGAGAAGAACTTGGTCGACATTGCGAAGACCGGCGGTTGTGATTTCGGTTATGTCCACCGTCTTGCTGCTCTGCACTGTGTCTTACCTCGCACTTCGAGGCCGATCGATACAGAGGACGCCCGCCGGTCCCTCGGTTGGGGCAACTGCTTCCGAGCCCAACATCAAAAGTGCATTTGCTCCGCTAAATGGGTCTGACCAGCCCCCAGCCAAAGACACGGACTTGCACTCAGCGCGACCTCGACCGGGAGAGATCTCGAAGACAGAGGATGAAAATCCTACAGAGTTGTGGGGCCGCGTTCGCAAAGGCAACACAGGGGCGGAAGTCGCTCTTGCCAAGTTGTATCTGGAGGGGACGGTCGTGGAACCCAGCTGTGAGCAAGCACATCTGCTGTTGTTGGCAGCATCGCGAAAGCAGAGCAAGGCGGCCGATGATCTTCTGGCAGGCGCCTATGCGAAGCAGTGTCCGTGAATACTTGCGAGACCCTCTCCAGGCCGACGGCACCGATTCACCGGCTGTCCGATGATCTCTGATTCCGGTCGCCATCGGGTCGCCATCAGTAAGATCCCCAGTGACGAACAATTTTCGTCAATTATTGTTTCGTCAATTATTGACTGGGGCGAGCGTTCCATCCGACCACATGCCGGTAAGAACCATGAATACGTCGATCCCTTCCAGGGCGAACTGTGGATTCAGCATGACGGGAGACTTGGGCAGATCCGCGCCCCAAACCGCGCCGTTCATGACCGGGGTATAGAACATCAAATGGGCCATGTTGTGGTCACCATGATCGGTAAGATACGCCTCTTTCGACATCATGTAGGTGAACGCACCAGGCTCCAGGGGCGGCAGCTCTTTCTTGGCAAATGTCGCGATTCCTTCCATGACCTGAGCCTTGGATTGACCCGCCAAGATCATCTCAGTCCTTTTGTAAGTCATCGGAAGCATGGAACGCGCCGCGGGCGGATTGAAACAGAGCGGGCCTCGAATTTTGGGGTTCCAAAACTCCGGATTATCGAACGGAGCCATCCACGCTCGCTCCACGGCGCATACAAAACCGTTCTTGCCCTCCACAGCGGTTTCATAGCCATGCGGCCCCAGAACCAGAACCTTCGCGTCGCGGGATATGGAGTCCGGAGCCGCGCTTCGTGCCAGGGCTATTTCAGCATTTCGATCCGGCATCAGGTACTGGTCGAGCGCGGCCATGCTGGGATACGGGGTTTTGGATTGCGCCTGCATTGAAACCGCACCCATTGCCATCACAAGCGCGGAGCTTCCTAATGTGATTATTTTCATCCTGATCCTGAGTGTTCTTTGGCCCATTCGTTTTCCCCTTCGGCGCAGATTTAGTACGATCCGACTCTTGTGATGCGGCCATTTCACTTGTGTGTTGCATCGCTCATACCAACGAGTAGCGACTAGCTTTGGCCAACAAGAACATTGTCCGCGAGGGCTCGGTCGCGGCCTGCTCGAGCCAGCACGGGACCAGACGCTATTCAGGGACTTGTTGATCTCATGATAAAGAAAACCGCTGTCGCGTCCGGTTCCACTCCTCGGTTGAGAACAGGCGCGGCCCCACCTCGATGAGGCGTGGCGTCATATTGAAGACGGCCACTCGCGTCCAAGGCCTGCCGTCCCGCATCCGAAGGCCCTTTTCATTGAGATCACTGACGATGCTGGAGTAAGGGAAGTCCTGGACCAGCAACTCCATCATCAGCATCAGCGTCCGATCCTCGACGGGATCGACCTCCAGGCGCTGGCAATCGTCGGAGATGCGCAGCCCGTAGGGGATGTCCTCATTGAATGCGCCCTGGGTCGGAGCTTCCGACGCGGGCAACTCGCGCCGCCATTCGATCGATACCAATTGCCATCCCACCGCCATGCGCTGCCGGATGACCTCGGGACTAAACGGCCCGGAAATCACATCGCGAATCCGCTCAAAATGCGCCATGACCAGCCTCCTCCTGAGTCGTTTCTTCGGGATAAACAACACGCAATTGGCCTGCCAAGAGTCTGGGCGGCTGCGAACTTCTTAAGTCGCTCCCGGCGTTGGAAATAGTCGCAGGCCCTGCAGTCGAGTTCAAACCGTTTGCCGTCCAATTGTGCAAATCACTGTTCACTTCTGGACGCCCCGCACCGCGCTGCTGGAACGTGGCGGTCAATCGCCATCCGGGTCGGTTTATGAAACTCGTTTATTAAACATCGTTTATTAAACATCGAAGCGCGCGCGCAGCGGACCCAAGAAGGGCTCGTAGCGTCGCCCGCGCGCGACGGAGCTGCGATAGATCGGCTGCCGGGTCTGCCACTTGCTGGGGGTATTTACAGGCACGAGTCATGCCACGCCAGGCCGCAGGCCGCGATGATCCGCCGGCCCAAGTCCCTTCTTCAGAAATTCGGCCGTCTTAGCTTCGTCTTCAATGACCAGAATTCTCATGACTCGCACCTAGAACGTGAGTCTTACGGAAAACTGCAATACCCTGGGAAGACCGTCGGGGCTGATCTCCTGAAGACTCCCAAAATTTCCCGGACCAGAATTCGGCACCAGATAACACGTCTGGTTCAGTGTCATGCCATTCCCGCATGTGCTGCCAAACGGGTTGTATTGCAGTTGGTTGATGCCGTCCCCGTTTTGAACGTAGTAGTTGGGGTGGTTGAACAGGTTGAAAGCCTGCGCTTGGAATTCCAATTCCGTGCCTTCACGAATTTTGAAACGGCGCCCCAGGCCCACGTCGATCCTCTCCAGCCACGGACCATAAAAAGAATTCAGACCGATTCCCGGTGTTGGGCCTGCCCCGTTGATGCCGCCCGCGGTGTTGGCGGTGTCCTGGTTGAAGGCGGAGTCGTTCAGGTTGTCGTTGCCGAAAGGTGCGCAACCCAGGTTCGCCAAGCTTCCGGAGTTGCTGGCAGTAGTACACGCTGGACTTAGCAGTCCCGCATATGGACGCCCGGAAGAAAACTCCATTACGCTGCTCAGTATCCAGCCAGACAGCAAGTTGCGGGCAGTGCCCGGGCCGATCCGGCTTTCGAAGCGCGGCTGGTAGACCGTGGCGAGGGTCACTCGCTGGCGCTGGTCGAGTAGCGAAGGAGCATGGGTGTTGCCGAAGTCGAATTGGTTGCTGAAGTCCATGCCGTCGAGCATCATACTTTTGGCGAACGTGTACGATGCCTGCAACGAAAGTCCGCGTGACATGCGCCGTTGCAGCTGCACGAAGAAAGAGTTGTAGTAGTTCTGCGCCGGGCTGATCAGTTCGTTGATCTCTCCCAGGTTCGGATTGATGCGGCCTTCGGCGAGCAGTCCGTTGTCCATGGTCGGCAGGACGTAGCTGGGGCCGTTGCAGGGCAGGGCGGTGGTGTTGGGGGGACACATGTAGTACGTCGTTGTTCCCGTGAGCGGCATCAAGTTCAAGTCATACGCGCTGCCGGAGAGGATGTGAACGCCGTGATTAAACATGGTGCCAATACTGAGGGTTGTGTTTTCCGCAATCTCGCGCTCAATCTGCAGACTCGACTGCAGAATGTAGGGCACCCGGAATTGCGGAGAAATCAGGGAAATATCCGGAGCAGCCTGAAACAGCGGCGAATTTGAAGGAAGGATAAACGGGAATGTCGGCTCCTGCTGGTTCGGCGCGCCCCCATCATATTGCGCACTCACCTCCGACTGCTGTGAAGGGAGTCCGTTCGAAATGACGGCATTGCGATAGTTCAGGCCGTTCATGTTCGTATAGAACATACCGAATCCGCCCCGAACCACGGTCTTTGACACGGGCTGCCAGGCAAATCCGAACCGCGGCGCCAACCGCCGGTACTGGTTCGGGTACTGCCCGGTCAAAGGGAAGGCTGGATTCTCGGCGGGCTGGGGGTAGACCTGGAAGTCCTCGCGTAGGCCCATTTCGAGAGTTACGTTCGGCAAGGCGCGAAACGTGTCCTGGACGTAGAACCCGTAATAGGGCACGGAAAAGGAAAATCTTGGTTCCCCGGCCGCCTGGCTGAAGTTGATGTATTGTCCGAGCGCGAAGGCTTCCAGGCTGGGAAATTCGTAGAGCCCAAGCGGAGATCCGAAATCAACAGCCTCGTTGGGATCGGCGCCACCGTCGTCGGTGTCAGCATCTGAGGAACGACTCCAATCGAAACCAAATTGCAGCGTGTGCTTGCCAATCACATAGTCGACGCGCTCGGAGAGAGAGTACTGTCTTTCAAAAACTCTCCCAATGGAGAACGCCGCATTTCCCTCGGTAAAGGCGGCCGGACTGTCCAGAATGATGGTTGGCATGTTGGGCGCTAACCCGCTGGGCCTCGCGATTTCGTTGTCTTGGGACGTGCCCGCGTGCAGCTCGTTTAACAGTCTGGAAGAGAAGGCATGCGTCCATCCAAGGCTGGTCTCAAACGTGCGCACCTCGGCATTGGCCAAGGTTTGCAGACCATAATTGCCCACGGTGGGGTCGGTAATCACACCTCCGGGCGAGTTGAAATGATTGAAGTTCATGCTGAGAAAGAAGCCATCTTGAGAAGTTGGCTGGTAATCCAAACGTGGCGTAATGACCAGATCGTTGCGGTTCCTTGCTCTGCTGCCCAGATTCAAATTCAAGCTGTTGATGGTGTTCGACACCTGTTGCAGGTAGACCGGATTACCGACATCGGGCACGGTGTCGGTACCGGGGATGGGCAAGGGTCCGTTGGCTGGCGGGAGAGGTGTCCCGTCCGGGATGCCAAAGTTAGAGGACAAAAAACCGGGCTGCGTGGCGTCGAGCGCCGGGTTGATCACGGAAAACGGATCGCTGCGCAGTTGCTGCTCGTAATCCACGAAGAACCACAGCCGATTTCGGACGATTGGCCCGCCCACCCCACCACCGAATTGCTGCAGAGTGTCTTGCGGTTTCGGAAGACCTGCCGCCTCATCGATAGCGTCATTGGCGCCGGTAGCAGAGTTGCGGTTGTAATAGAAGGCGCTGCCGTGGAGCGTATTGCTCCCCGAACGAGTCACGGCGTTCACGAATCCTGCTCCACCACCATAGACGGCCGAGTACGGGCTGACTGAAACCTGGAATTCCTGGATTGCCTCTTCACCATACAGATACGGAATGCGATAACGACCGATGATGTCGGCAAAGTAATTGTTAGTAGCATTCGCTCCGTCGACGGTGAACGCATTGGAGCCGTTTCCGTTGGCGTAACCCGAATCTTCTCCGCCCTGTTGTCCCGCAATGCTGATCAAGCCGGTATCGCCGTCATAACTGGTGTTGGGCGTCAGTGCCGTGAAATCGGTGTAGCGGCGTCCGTTGAGGGGTAGTTCCTCAACGAAAGAGCGGTCAAGTACGGTGCTGGCCGAGGATTGGGCAGGCCGCAAAAGCGGCATCGTCCCGCTGACCTTAACCGTTTCCCCGCCAACTCCTACTTCCAGCGTAAGATCCTGCAGCGTGGTGTTTCCCACCAGCACGCGCACCAGAGCCTCCACATCGTGAAAGCCTTTTTCCGTCGCCGTGACCGAATATGTTCCCGGCATGAGAGCCATGAACTGGTAAAGTCCGGCATGATTCGCAACCGCGGACTGTTCCAGTCCGGTCGCCAGATTTCTCACCACCACCGACGCCCCCGGCACTACCGCTCCCGTTCTGTCGGTGACGCGGCCGCCAATTGCACCCGTTAACACAGAATTCTGGGCCTGCACCTGGAGCGTGGCCGCTACCAACAATGCGGCGAGGAGCAAGCGGGTCGCGACTAGAGTCGGGATTGCGGCGACTAGACGAAACGCGGTCGTTTTCACATTGATTTTCATTGAATCGCCCTCTTGTGCTTGCTGCCGCCCGTGTCTGGCAAGAACTGCAAAAAAACTGCGACACAAGTCACTACCTAACCATTGCGGATCGCACTACGCTTTGAAGAGTCTTTGAAACCGTGAAAGGCTGTGTACCTGAGGCCAATTGAAATACGCGGAGAAAACAACGTTCATCGTCGGTCTGCTCACATTCACTTGGGTCTCCTCCGGTAAACCTTGTTCCCCCATTATCGGTTCGGTCGACGTCACGAAGACCAGCAAATTCTCAGGAGCAACAGACTAACACTTGCGGACTTGTAGTGCGGAGCTCATCATCAGCTTCCTTTCGAAAGGCTGAATGCCAGTCGGAAAGTTCACCGCTATGGCGACAAAGCGTCGCCGACGGAGCGCGGTACTGAATTCGCCACACACATGCACAGGTAGAGGTCGAACCTGGGCGCGAATCAGAACTAACGACACTACGTCCCCATTGTTATGGAAAGTTAAATGTAACTTTCGGATGAATAAACTTGCACAGCCTCGGTCCTTGCCGTCCCCAAGAAAATCCATAGGCGATGACTCTCTTGTGCTGTCACCGATGAACCCGCGGCGGGGCAGTTCAGGTGGGTGGAAATTTCCGTTTGAGGCCTCAGCAAAAAACACCCTCTGGTGTAAGTTGGCCGCACACGTAGAAGAAATAGACTTATTCTTCGGGCGCTCGGAGAGCTACGGGGCAGGCACCTGTAGGTTGGAGACTATGTTGGAATACCCGCTCTCTTCGTTGCTGGTGTTGACCGCGGTTGTGGCATAGCAGTAGGTCGCGCCATCGACCACGACGGAATCCGTGTACACGGTGCCTGCATTCAGCAATGAGTTGATCTTGGAGTAAGATCCGCAGGCACTCGCATAGACCGCGCGATAAATGTTATAGCCAGAGATATCCTCGGACGTGCTCGCGTTCCACGACAGGTTGATCGAGTGTACGGGCACGGCAGCACCGGTTCCAGTGAGAGTTTCAACCGTTGTCGAGGACTGGGCATTGCTCGTGAAGGTGAGCGCGGCCGTCAGGGCGCCGGTGGTCTGAGGGCTGAACGTCACCGTAAACGCAGCGCTGTTCCCTGCTGGAATCGTGACCGGCAGCGACAGGCCTCCGACCGTGAATGCAGAGTTGTTGCTGCTGACCGCGCTGACAGTAACACTCGATCCGCCCGCGATAAGAGTCCCGGTTGCGGTCCCGCTCGTGCCCTCGACCACGCTGCCCAGAGCGAGGGTGGCCGGGCTGGCGCTGAGAGTGCCGACGGCCGCAGTCGTTCCAATCCCCGAGAGTGGAAGCGTTACGGTCGGATCCGAAGCCGTCGAGTAGATCGTGATGGTGGCCGTCCGAGTCCCGGTCGCCGTTGGCGTAAACTTCGCACTGTACGTACAACTCGCCCCCGGTGCCAGTGTGCTGTCGTTGCAGGTGCCCGCGCCGCCCCAATTGAAGTCACCAGCGGAAAGTGAGTCGCTGGTAATCGTCAACGAAGCATTCCCCGTGTTGGTCAAGGTGGTCAGCAGGACGGGGCTCGTCTGGCCGACCGTGACGCTGCCGAAGTTGAGGCTCGTAGGATTGAGCGTCAGTATGCCGATCGCCGCATTCACAGTCACAGTGGCGCTGGCGGATTTGGTAGTGTCGGCAACGCTGGTAGTCGTTACGGTCACGGTCGTCGTCGTGGTTACGATGGGAGCCGTGAGGAGTCCGGTAGTACTCACAGTGCCAGAGGTAGCCGACCAGGTGACCGCCGTGTTGGTGGAGTTAGTGACTTGAGCCGAGAACTGTATTGTTCCACCCGAGGCCACCGTCGCCGTAGTGGGCGTGACCGAGACACTAATGGCCGCGGCCGTCGTAAAGACGTTGTCCAAGCCCGTGACCAGAACGCCAGTGGAGTCGGCCGACAGCACGCGATAGTGGTAGGTGGTCCCGGCGGCCAGCGACTTCAGGGCAGCGGAATGCGTCGTCACCAGATTCGACTTCAGAGCACTGCTGCTGCCGTAGCTAGTCGTCGTGCCGTACATGACCTGCGAATTCGCAGGCACGGCGCTGGTCCACGTGATGGTAGCAGTGGACGTTGTCGTGGTAGCAGCGATGGCACTGATCCACGATTGCGCAAAGCCCGACGGCGCGACAAGGAAGACGAACAGAAGAGGAACAGCTAACAAGAGAACACGAATCAATCTACACATGACCCAATACAGAAACGATCCACAACCAGAAAAGCGAGGGGGAAGCGCTTCATCCGTTTCGGAAAAATTTGAGTAAGAGTTGCAACTCAATGATAGGGCGCACGGAGCACTGCGCAACGCGGCATGTACTAGTCATTCGTACGATGAACCTTGGACAGCGAATGGACGATGAGAGCACGGTTAGAAAGCGGAGTCGAGGGCAAATATTTAAAATGGGACAACTGATATTAATCGCCTGATGCTACTCGGCAGATGTTACTCGCTTATCTTAATTCCGATTATATTAACTGGGTTTCTTACTCTCCCTATCCTATTCGGCTGACTTACTTGCCAACTTACTCGCAGATCTTAGTCCGCTCATCAGCAGCGACAGAGCGTGCTTCACCGGTCCTTCTCCCATGATGGCCACCCTTCTTTTCATTTCGGCCATGTAATCCTTGTCGAGGAATACTTCAGCGGGGTGGGGGTCCTTCAGCATCAAATCCCGCGGCCAAGGTAGAGATAAGCATCCACCATTTTTGTGGGCGGAACACCACCTGAGCCCACGGGCGTCTCGGTTCCGCTTACCGTCCTTTCCAACCCGGAACATCACGGACATTGAATCGCCCCTCGTCGTGATGTGATTCTGCACCGCGGCCTGGAGCACGTGGGAGCGTATCCGGCGTCGAATCGTTGGCGATAAATCCCCATTTCACTCATTGTCACGAAAAAAGGCGAACAGACGGCGCAAGCTTGTGCTATGGCCTGTTAGCATCAGTTGACAATTGCTATTGCAGTTTCGCGTACTCCGCCTTGGCTTGTTTCAGGATGGGGATTTCAGGGTCGGCGTCTTTCCAGAGCGAGAGGAAATCTTTGTAGGCGGCGAGTGCCCGGACGCGGGCGGCGCCGGCATCCGCTCCCTGCCCGGTTGTCGACTGCAACGCATTGGCACGAGCCACTCCCAGATGCGCCAACGCTCCCGTCGAGCAGTTCCAGACGATGCCGCTGTGGTCGAGAATCTTCTGAAACTCGGTGGCGGCAGCACTGCCTTGTCCGGCTGCCAATATGCCTCCCCGCGAATGTATGTTGGAAGGAGGCAGGAAAGATTGGCGACGAAAGCACGATGCAGTCGAAAAACTCGGCGGACCGTCAACATTGAGTACCATTCGAGGGTTGTTCGGCACTCGGATTGCGAACGCTCTGGAATTCCGCTCGGACAGCACATGCCCGCGGAACCACCTTTTTACCTTCTCGGCGGTTAGGCCAGGGCCTGGCAAATTCGCAGATCGACTCGATCGACCGCTGCTGAAGGCTGTGCTACTCTCTGCCGTGGTGGTTTTTTGAGTCGGACTCTCCTGAATTTGCTCACACAGCGCAACTTTCTCGCGTCTCTCGCGCCGGCACAAACCACTCGACGGCGAGCGGTTGATCAAATGAACGTCGGTCTGAGTCACGTGCGGATGTTCGCCTTGATTGCTCTGCTTGTAGCCGCTCACGTACTGCTCATCAGGCCGAATTGGCTTTTGCGCAGGCGCGGAATTGAGACCATTCGCGGGCTTGGAGTTTGGCATCTGCTCGGGTTTCGGCACCGGCATGCGCGCAAGCATCTGCAACCGCCTCGCCGAGAGGCTTCCTCGCGCATCACCGGCGCCGATTCGAGCAGAGGGGCCACCGAAATTGTTCTCGCTGCTCAGTTGGCCCTTTTCCTGCCGTGGAGCTTTCTCAGCTTGTATGCCCAAGACGCACGGGCCACTTCAGTTCAAGTGCCAGCGCCGCATCAGACAACGCAGGCCGGGCGGGCTGCTTCCGGCAAAGAGTCCGTGAGAAAAGCGGTGCCGGCCGTGTCGGCCATTCAATTCGAAAACGTGATCGAACAATCGAAGATCAAGTTCACGCTCAAGAACAGCGTCAGTCCCCAGCGCTACACGTTTGAAACTATGGCTGGCGGCATAGCGATGTTCGATTACAACAACGACGGTTTGCTCGACATCTTCTTTACCAACGGCGCCGCTATCCCATCGCTGGAAAAAAGCGATGCCAGTTACTCAAACCGGCTCTTCCGCAATAATGGGGATGGAACTTTCACTGATGTAACTGAGAAGGCCGGCCTGCAGGGTATCGGCTATTCCATGGGAGTGGCTGCCGGCGACTACGACAATGACGGGTTTGTCGATCTTTACGTCACCGGCGTCAACCGGAACCAGCTTTTCCATAATAATGGAGATGGCACCTTCACGGATGTGACTGAGAAGGAGGGAGTCGGCGGAATCGTCCCCAAGCTTGGCAAGGCCTGGTCCGTAGCGGCCGGATGGTTCGATTACAACAACGATGGGCTGCTCGACCTTTTTGTAGTGAACTACCTCAATTACAACATCAAGACTGCAACGCATTGCGTTCAGCAAGGACTTCCGGCCTACTGCTCGCCAGTCGATTTTCTGGGTACGCCGAACATTCTCTATCGCAACAACGGCGACGGTACTTTTACCGACGTCTCCGAGCAGTCCGACATTTCCAAATATGTCGGCAAAGGGATGGGCCTGGCGTTTGCCGACTATGACAACGATGGCTTTACCGATATCTTCGTCTCCAATGATACGTTCGAGAATTATCTTTTTCACAACAACGGAGATGGAACCTTTACCAACGTCGCGCTGCTCGCTGGGGTTGCGTACAACGCATTCGGTAAAGCCATTGCCGGCATGGGTTCCGATTTCCGGGACATCGACAACGATGGAAAGCCGGACATTTTTGAAACCGCGATGTTCGGGGAAGGCTTTCCTCTCTACAAGAATTTAGGGGATAGTCAATTTCAGGATGTCAGCGCTGCGGCCGGGCTGAGCGCCCTGACCAGCCGCTCAACCGCATGGGGAGTGGGGATTTTCGATTTCGACAACGACGGGAACAAAGACTTGTTCACCGCCAACGCCGACATTCTGGACAATGCCATGGAGCTGGCGCACCGGCCGTTTCCGCTTCCCAATCGAGTGTTTCGCAACCGGGGTGACCTGACCTTCGAGGATGTGAGTTCCAAGGTCGGAACGTCGTTCCAGGTTCCCGTGCCGCACCGCGGTGCGGCCTTTGGTGACCTCAACAACGACGGCAAGATCGATGTTGTGGTGACAGTTCTGAACGGACCGCCGGAGATATGGATGAATCGGTCTGATACTCAGAATGGTGGCAACCGAAATCACTGGATCATTCTGAAACTGATCGGCGTTAAATCCAACCGCGACGGGCTGGGAACAAAGGTCAAGATAACTACTTCTCTGGGCACCCAATATAACCAGGCAACGACCGCGGTCAGCTACAACTCTTCGAGCGATAAGCGCGTACACTTCGGGCTGGGTTCGGCCGCCGTCGTAGACAATATAGAACTCACATGGCCGAGCGGCATCAGGCAGGTTTTGAAAAACGTAAAAGCAGATCAGATCCTCACCGTTACGGAGAGCGCCGCTCCCTGAGCCACACTTCTCTTTGACCTTCACTTTATTTTTACTTGAGATCGACCGACAAACGCCGCGCTAGCTCCGTTTGCCCATTCCGTTGGAGAAGGGCGAGAAGGCCTTTCATGAGCTCTGGGTTGTTTCTGCCATATGCTGCGGCTGTTTCGGCGTTCAAGTCGGCATCTGCGATTTTTCCTATGTGGAAATAGGAATCGCAAAGCATGTAAAGCAGCTCCGGGGTCATGGTTCTGGATTTCGCCAGTTGGTCCGCTGCATCGGACCAGCGTTCCTGGTGGTACCGGACCTCACCCATCTCAGCAATCGCCGTCTGATAGTTGGGGTCATTTGCCAACTCCGCCTTAAACTGACTCTCGGCTCCGCTCAGGTCGCCCAATTTCAGCGCCAGGATTCCCTCATAAGTATGAGCTCCGCGAACGGTGGGCTGAATTTCCAGCGCATGATGCAGACACCGCACGCCGGAATCCCTATCTCCCAAGCCGAGATATAACTTCCCGATGAACACATAGGCATCGGCTAGAGTGGCGGCTGTTCCCTTGAAATGATTCCGATACAGCTGCAACGCATCCTCTTCGCGATGCTCAGCCAGCAATTGAGAGGCCCGGGGCGTGATGGGACTTTCGCTTCCCTCGCTCTCGACGGAACGGACGAACGTCATCTGTTCCATCATCAATTGATGTAGTGCAGCTTCGTGGTGAGCATCGTCCGTTTTGCCCATCGCGGCATACGCCCGTGACAGATAGTAATGCGCCAACAGCCGCGTCGGGGCGAGCCGTAACACCAATTGCAATTTATCGATGGCGGCCGGATAGTTTTTTAGTTCCAATTCGCATTGGCCAAGCCCGAACAGTGAATCGACATCGTTGGTTTTGAAGGCGAGGATGCGTTCGAAGGCATTCCTGGCCTCTTGCCATTTAGCGAGCTTTACATCCACGTCGGCAAGCAGTTGCAAGGCGGCCACATCATTGGGCTGGGCTTCAACCGCTCGTGCGGCATACTGTGCGGCGCCGCTGAGATCCATCAATTTCAAATCGGTCAAAGCAATGTCATAATCAATTTTCGGCAGGGCGGCATCGGACCGCCGCGCCTTCTGCAGCCACTTCAACCCCGTCTCGCAATCTTCCGAAACGCACAACAGTTCTCCGTACTTCTGCCACACCGATGCATTGTGGGGCTCGGCCTTCAAACTCAGCTGGATTGCGGTCAGAGCCAGGTCGTCTTGCCCGTTCAGGTGATAGGCCTGGGCAAGATAATATTGCGCGTCTCCGTCGCCGGGAAGAATCTTGAGGCAGCGCTGCAGCAGCGTGATGGCTTCTTCCTTTTGCCCCGCCGCCAGTTTGTAGGCGCCAGTTTTTAGCAAGACATCTGCGTCGTTGGGCGCGAGCTTCAGAGCTTCTTCGTAGGCCGCCGCGGCTTCGGAGCGGCGGCCTGCCTCCTCCAGCAACAGGCCATTCAGCTTGATTGCCGGCTCAAAATTCGGGTGCTGCTCAAGCAAATGGAGGACAAGGTTCATCGCCGCCTGCCGATCGCCGTGCTCGTCAAGGCTGAGCGCCTGCTGGATTTGCCGCATCAGCGCGGACTCGGCGGGATGAGTTGCACTCTGTCCCAGAACGGCCGATTTTCCCGCAGCAAATAGCAGCGGCAACAGCAGGACGGCTCGGAGATGATTTGCAAGCCAGGAATGGGTTTTCAACTGCTGCAGAACCCCTGCCATATGGAGAGCCCGAGTCATGAGCTTCCGTCGACGACTAACAAAAGTCAACTCGTTTATGCTGCTCTAGCGAACTGCGAAAACCGAAAGGGTCTGGGCCGGCAGTGAGACGCGCACGTTGCCGTTTGAAATCTCCGCAGCGCTATTGCCAAACAGCGTCTGCAACTGGCGGGCAGTTTCCAGCGGCGTGTTTTCGACGGGAATATTGAGCTCGCGCGTTGCTGGGGCGTTGTTGTACACAACCAGCAGCTTCTCTTCCGGCAGCTCACGCAGGAAAGCGTAATAAGTGTCGTCCCATCCGATGTGCCACTGCTTCCCGGTACGCAGCGCAACGTGGCTGTTGCGCAACGCCAGCAGCGACTGCACGTAGGCAAATACCTCCTGCTGTTCGGGGGTACGTCCGCTGGCGGTGAAGGCGTTTCGCGAATCACCGGGAAAGCCTCCAGGAAAGTCGCGGCGGTTGTCGGGGTCGGCGCCGCCCGGCATCGCGATTTCGTCACCGGAATAAATTTGCGGTATGCCGCGCAAGGTCAGCAGCAATCCAAAAGCGGCTTTGAGTTTGGCCGGGTTGCTATCTTTTTCGCTCAGGAAGCGCGTTTGGTCATGATTTCCGATGAAGGTAACCAGAGTTTCAGGATGAGCATAGAGTTCGTCGTGCCGAAGAACGTTGACGATCTTTTCCACGGGCGCGCCTTTGATGACTACATCGCGCAGGGCATGGCTGAGAGGGAAATCGAAGACCGTGGCGAGGCCGGAGTCGATTCCGTCAAATTGTTTTCGTCCACCTTCGAAAAATGATGTGATGGTCGGATCGCTGTCGGACACTTCGCCAATGGCGTTGATCTGCGGATACACCTGGCGCAGCCGCTCGTGCCACCCGCTCCAGAACTGGCGCGTGGAATAGGGAAAGGTGTCCAGGCGGAAACCATCTAATTGCGCAATCTCCGTCCACCACATTGCGTTCTGCGCTAAGTAGAGCGCGAGTGCGGGATCGTCCGGATTCAGATCGGGCAATCTGCCGGCGAACCAGCCGTCGAGCGTATTGAGGTACTCGCGCGGCGAAGCGTGAGGATCGACTAACCCGTTGAACGTATAAGCGGGTTCCAGATGATGCGCGGGCGTTCCATGAAACCACGTGGGCGTTGGTGGATCATTGGCCCAGGGATGTTGCGGGCCGGTGTGATTGACGACGTAATCGATCAGCACCTTCATGCCCAGCCGGTGCGCATCGGCAACCAACGCCTGATACTCCGTCAGGGAGCCCATGTGGTCGTCAAGAGCATAGAAATCAACAACGTGATATCCGTGGTAGTCGGAGTCGGTGTTCTTCCAGACCGGAGTAAGCCACAGCGTGTTAACACCAAGATCATGCAGATATCCAAGATGTTCGTGAATGCCGCGCAGATCGCCTCCGTGATACGCCATGGGATTGCTGCGGTCATAACGGCCATTCGAGCCGGCGGGCTGATCGTTCGAGGGGTCGCCATCGGCGAAGCGGTCGGGCATGATCAGGTAGATGACATCGTCGCGAGAAAAGCCTTCGAAGCGGCCGCGGGTGTCTGCGCGAGCCCGCAGTGGCAACGGGACCGATGTCGATCCCGCCGAAGTCACCAACTGCAGGGGAACGGTCCCTGACGATGACTCGGGTCCGAGTTGCAGGTGGACGAAGAGGTAGTGTCCATTGGCGGAAGCTTCCGCGCCCAGGACAGTCATTTCTTTCGTCGGACTTTCCACTCGAGCCCCGCCCAGGTTTTCACCACTAAGCAGCAGCGTGAGGTCGGGTGTGTAGTTCACCCACCAGTTGGGTGGCTCAATTTTGCGGACGACCGGAACTTGTCCTGCTCCGGCAACCCGTTGCGGCAATGCCGGCAGAGCGAGCAGGCAGACCACGATCAGCAATAGCGCGATGGTGAATCTGTTTTTCATGGCAGTTACCGGTGCCCTGATTGAGGCAGACCAACCGAGGCACACCTACCGAACCAAGTGGAGACCGGCTCAGAAAGGAGAGCCAAGAGCTTATCGTGCTCAGCAACTTATCCTGCCCAGAGAATCAGCAGACGCTTGAGAACCGTTCTCAAGCGTCTGTTCTGGCTTTAAGTTAGAAGGATACGCGCACCGCCAGTTCGAGCTCGCGATTGGGTGGGGCGATCCGAGCGTTGAGCAGCTGCCCGAAATCGCCGTTGCCGTAGTTGGTGTCCGGGTTTTGGAATTGGGGCGTGTTGAGCAGGTTATAGACTTGGGCGCGCAACTGAGTCGTCACTCGCTCGTTGATCGTGATGTTCTTTACCATGGACATGTCCCAAGTGTAGGTCCCCGGCCCCGCGAAAGCATTCCGGGGCAGATTGCCAACCAGTCCGGCAGGAGCTGTGAACGCACCCTGTGGACATCTGAGCCAGTAATTCGTCGGCAGCTGCGTAGCAGGATTGATACGCCAAGTGGCGCCAGTCACGCATCCCCCGTGGTAATCCGGACGCCCATTCGCGCTGTTCGGCGCCCCCGAGATGTCCAGTGGCGTACCGGTAGCGAGCACAACCACATTGTTCCACTGCCAGCCGCCAATCACGTAATTCAGGGCCGACGAAACGTCGTGGCCCAGCAGTTTCCCCCGTCCGAAGGGTAGCTCATAGAGCGAGCTCAAGGTAAAGAGCTGGCGCTGATCGGTGTCAGAGTTACCGCGCTCATACCCCAGCAGAGGCGTTCCGTTACTGCCCACCAAGACCCCGCCCGATGTGCCGAATGCGGAGGCAGAGTCATCCAGAGTGTGCGCCCAAGTATAGGCCGCTGTAAGTTGAAGTCCGTTTTTCATGCGGCGCGTCACTTTTGACTGCAGACTGTTGTAGCTTCCGGTACCGATCATCTCAGTCGCATTGATGGCGCCGACACCATTCGGATTGATCGCACCCCCAACCGGGAACCAACTTGTTCCAGGATTCGAGCCAAGAACCGTGGCGTTGGCGTTGAATGTAGTGGCGAGATTTCCCATCTTCGTTCCAACGTAGGCCACGGCGAACGATGTCTGGCTGTCCAGAGCCCGCTCGACTTGAAGATTCCATTCCTGAATATGCGAGTTGGGGCTGCTTTGGGGGTAGTAAATCACGTTATTCGTGATAGTCACCGCATCCGGGGCGATGCCAATTTTCGGCGGAAGGGCTCCCGTGGCGGTGGTGGGATCAGTGGCTCCGGCAGCCGCTGCTCCCGTGAATGCAAACCGGTAGCCGGTGCCGCAGGTCGCCGCCGTCGGACAGGCATAATAGGTCGAAGTCCCGTTAAAGTCGGGGTTGTTGGAAAGCTGGTTGCCAACGCCGCCGCGGTCCAGATAGTAGAACAAGCCATAGCCGCCGCGCAGTACAGTCTTGCCGTTGCCCATAAAATCATAGGCAAACCCGATCCGCGGGCCGAAATTCTTTTTCGGAGTGTCAATCAAAGCAGTGGGAAAGCCGGGGGCTCCGGCCTCAACCAGTTCGCCGGTCGCGGGATCGAAGTTGGATTGATGGTTGTTGGCTTCCTTCGGCCAGCTCAGGATGTCATAGCGCAGGCCCAGGTTCAGCATCAGCTTGCGACTCACTCGGAAATCGTCTTGCGCAAAGAAGCCGTTCTCCCAGCTGCGGGTCTGATAGTACCCGCTGAACGCGCCCACCGAGTAGGCGCCCATGAACCCGGCAAGCAGTTCCGAGTCCTCATAGCCGGTGAAGGTCCCATGGTGGGACGTTGGGGCCGGGTACGCCCCAAAGCTTCCATCATCGATCCAGAAGTAGCCTTTGGCATTGTTCCCCTGGTCCCAATTCACATCGCGGTGGACAATGTTAGCGCCAAACTTCAGGGTGTGTTTTCCCTTGATCCAGCTCACTGAATCGGAGAACTGCTGCGTGGGCTCGACAACCAGATAGGGGCCGCCGTCACCGATGTAGCTGATGTTTCCATACCAGCCGCCGATGATGGGCATACCGCCGAGCAGAGAAGAAGTGTTGGCATTTTGAATGCCAATGTTGGCCGCGGTGGGAACGTTGGAGTTCGGCTGCTGGTAGCCGAGCAGATCGCGAATGTAGCCGTAGTGAAACTCGTTGATGATCGTAGGGCTGAGAACGTGGGTCCAGCCCACGCCAACTTGGCGTGGGTGGGACGGGTTGGTACCGCCGCCGGAGGGCAGGTTGTGACTCGAGTCGCTCAGAATCTGCGTGCCATCCAGGAAATCCGTGCCGAGGCTGTAACGGCCGAAGACAGTGTCCTTCGAAGTGAGCACAAAGTCCAGGCGCGCGTCGTAATCGTTCATGTTGATCACGTTCTTTTGGACTTGGCTGAAATTAAGGTCGTTCGTCGCGACGTTGGCACCCGCCATATTCGGGAGCGGAAACAAGCTCAGATAGCTGATCGCCGGTTGAATTTGGTTGGCCGATGGAATGATATTGATATTCGGGCCAGCGGACCCCGACGTGGCATTGCCCACCCAACCGAATGGTAGACAGGTCTGAGGACTGTAGATGTATCCCAAGCCTGAGGAAAATTGCGGCAGCACCGCAGGCGTGCCGTTCGCTGGTGGAGGCGTATATAGGTTGGGGCAGACCGCGTAATCCGGCGTACTCGTGGCCGTGCCCGTACCCGACGGCGAAAGCAGTTCCGTGAAATTGCCCGTGCGCATCAGAGACGTTGGCACTCGGGTGGTGTCAACGCCATTCGGTACTACTTGGCGCCAACCCTGGTAATCAACAAAGGCGAACACCCTTTGCTTCCAGATGGGGCCGCCTAGCGACGCGCCGAACTGGTTGCGGCTTAGCGGTGGAAGGGCCACACAGTTGGGCTCGCCAAGGTAGGTACAGTGGGGGTCGTCAGTATATTGATACAGAGAAGCGGCAGCAATTTTGGAACGGTTGAACCAGTACGCGGAGCCGTGTATCTGGTTGGCTCCGGACTTCGTGACAACCTGGACGACCGCGCCGCCAGCGCGTCCAAACTCCGCCGGCGCAACGTTGGTTGTGGTCTTGAATTGCGCGATGTCTTCGATCGCTGGGAAAATCACGATCGTGTTTACCAATGACTCGTTGTTGTCAATGCCATCTATAAGATAATTGTTAGCCTGAGGTCGCAGGCCGTTCACCGCCAAAGCACCTCCGCCCGAATCGTAATTGCGCCAGGTTTCGGCTGCCGGGTTTAGTCCGCTTCCCCCAGGGCCGATGCCGGCTGCATTATTGGCGTAGGCACCGCGGCTGACGCCCGGCGTCATCAGAGCCAGCGCCGAGAAGTTGCGCCCGTTGAGTGGGAGGTCGACCACTTGGCGTCCTTCAATCACCTCGCCTGCGCTGGATGTAGCAGTATCGACCACGGGGAGATCACCCGTAACCTCAACCGTGGTAGCTGTCGATCCAGTTTCCAGCTTGAGGCTGACTTCGAGAACCTGGGAAACATCCAGGGGAAAGTCGACGGTTGCGGTCTTGAAGCCGTCCTTCTTCACCTGGAAATGATACTTTCCGATTGGTAAAGCATTTAGACCGTAACTGCCCGAGTCGCTCGTCTGCGTGGTTACTGAGCGTCCAGTTGCGGCGTCGGTCACAGTGATGGTCGCGTTCGGGACGACGGCGCCGGTGGGATCTGTAATCGTTCCGAAGAGGCGGGCGGTATCGGTCTGAGCTGTCGCCAGACCGGCTAGGCAAACCACCAGAGTGCCAACCAGAGAGATCCGAATCTTCATGCTTCCTCCGATTTCCGGGTCGTTACTAGAACGGTTTTTTAGGTAGTCCCGCTGAGCCGTGCAATTTGTAGTACAAAAAAAGCCCGGGCGGACGTTTCACTAGGTTTCTGAGCGGTTACTGCTGTAAAATGCTGTCTCTGCATCAGCATACGATCTCTGTTCGATCGGTGTTACATGGTCGTGACACACACTTTCGCCGCCGGGCCGGACCAGTTCTTCCAACAAATAGATAACATTATTAAAAGCCATAGTCTGCGAAGCTCAGAATCCCTATGCAGGCTGCTGCAATATCTCGCCAAACAATCCCTCGATCATCCCGATGCGCCTTTGAAGGAGTATCAGATCGCCACCGAAGTCTACGGTCGCCCGGCTGACTTTGATCCGCACACGGACTCAACCATCCGCGTTCAAGCCGGACGTCTTCGTGTGAAACTGTCGGAATACTACGCCTCCGAGGGCGCAGCGGATCCCATTGTGGTCAAGATTCCGAAAGGCAGCTATCACCTCACGTTCGAGGCGCGGTCGGTCGAAGCGAGGCCGGTCGATCCGGGGGTGCAGCCGCGGAACGGAACCGAGCGCGAAGCGCGCGGAGGCGTGGTGGTCGAGGTAGTTCCTGCGAGCTGGCGGACGGCCGTGGTCTTGCTGGTCGCCGGTCTGATCGTCTCGCTGATCGCTTTGGGAACCACGCTGCGGAACCGTCGACTTCCTGAGTCCACGACGGTCAAGTCCGGCATACCGGCTACCGGCCCCCTGGCTGACTTTTGGAGGCCCTTTACCGCTAGCGCCGAGGATCCTTGGGTCATCTATAGCAACGCCGCTTTCGTGGGACGGCCGGAGACGGGCATGCGTTACTACAATTCCCGTCAGGACTCAAAGGTCGCGGTATACGACCATTACACGGGTGTGGGAGAGGTGTTAGCCATTCACGCGCTCGACGAAGCGTTTGGCGCGCTGGGACGGAAGATCCTGGTGAAGCGCGGCAGTCTGTTCACGCTCGACGACGTGAGAAACAATAATCTGATCTTTGTTGGCTCTCCGTCGGAGAATCTTTCCTTGCTCGACATTCCCAACATGCAGGAATTTGTCTTTCAGAGGGTAGCCTTAGGGGACCGGAAGGGCGATCTTGCAATCGTCAACAAACATCCGAAGCCAGGAGAGGCCAGCAGCTACCTTGCCAGTCCTTCCGGTGCTGCGCTGACGGAAGATTACTCAGTCATCGGACTGGTGCCAGGAATGGGATCTGGGCGGTACGTCATGATTCTGGCGGGAACCACCACTTTCGGAACGCAAGGCGGAGTGGAATTTGCTTGCCGCCCGGAGACGGTGGAGAAACTGCTGCATGAGATCCCCGGATCGGGCACCGAGCCGATAAGGCCTTTCGAGGCTCTGGTCCGAGTCAAGATTGCTCGCGGCGTGCCGGTGGCAGCTGAACTGGTCAGCGTGCGTCCACGCTGAGTTGGCCACGACGTCTCTCGCGACGAGAAATGACTCGGAGGCAAAAAAAACTAGGCGAAGCCGGCGCACTCGAACCCGTCACTCAATCTCCAATACTTCGCCTCGTCCGTCGTCTGGGGCAGTGATAGCGACTTGGCCTGGCGACAATTCCAAAATTGCGTCAAGGTTACGGCCGTTAAGGCGTGCCGTGCGTTTGCGGGATGACCAACCATAGATCTCTACGCGTATCTCTCGCCACCACGCAGGGTAAGAGCCTTTATGCTCTCCCAGGCGAAGGCGCAAGCGATCCGCATTTACTTCGCAGCGGAAATCCATTTGCAGACTCACTCCCGTTTTGTAAGCGTAAGTCTTGCCATCGTCCAGGTAGAGGTGACCCGCGCATTCGTCGCCAGCATAGACCCGCAGGGTGAGCGGGCCCTGCGGAATTTCATTGGTGCTTTGCGTCAAGGGAGCAATCGGCAGAATCGCGCCCCCATGGACAAAAACCGGCAGAGTTGCGAGTTCAGGGTGTATCCAGGTCGTAAGCGGCACCTGATCGGTAGGGCTTGCAGGAGCATTGGGATCGCGATCAGCTGGGGGCGCAGGCTTAGAAACAAGCTGCCCCGTCCAGTAGTCGTACCAGGTCGCGGAGGGAAACTCGACCACGTAATTATCGAGCTTGTCGGGATGAGGTGGCGCCGCGATCAAGATATCCGGGCCAAGCATAAATTCTCCGGCCGCCTCAGGGTCGGCGTCAATCGGATGATGATCGCCCGCGGCGTCCGGAAACTCAAGAAAAAGTGGCCGCTCGATGGGAATACCCGTGCGTGAAGCCTCTTCTGCCGCCGTGTAAAGGTAAGGCATCAGACGATAGCGCTCTTCGATAAACCGCCTGCGGATCGATTCCGCCTCCGGGCCTCCGACCCACGGTTCCTGGTCGCCGCTCCCTTTCTCGGTATGATCGCGATCAATGGGTTGGAATGACGCGATCTCGATCCATTTTGTAAGCAAGTCTGGCTGCGGTGTTCCTGCGAATCCGCCCACATCGGCTCCGCTCATGACAAAGCCGCTCAGACCCAGGTTCTCAAGCATCGGGGTTGTAAGGCGAAGATGATTCCACGTGCTGCTGTTGTCGCCGGTCCAGGTAGCGGCATAACGCTGGCCACCGGCGTAGCTGGCGCGCGTCAGTACGAACGGGCGCAAATCAGGATTGAGCTGCTGCAATCCTTCGAACGTAGCGCGGGAGTTCTCCATCCCATACACGTTATGAATCTCCGCGTGCCGGGCAGAGCGCTTCGTGAACTCTGGTTCGTCAATGCGGTGGATTACGTCCAACGGCATCGTCTTGGTCGGTGAGTTGAAGACTGACGGCTCATTCATGTCATTCCAGAAGCCCGCGATGCCCATCTTGTAAAAATCCCGATACAGGCCACCCCACCAGTCGCGAGTCTGCGCCCGCGTGAAGTCAGGAAAGACACTGGGCCCCGGCCACACGTCTCCGGAATAGACACTGCCGTCGGCATTTTTAACGAAGTGATCTCCCGCAATGCCGGTGTCGTACGGTGCATAGCCATGACCGGGATATTTGGCAATGTGCAGATCGGTAATGGCAACAACATGAAAGTTCTTGGCAGCAAGTCCCGAGATCATTCCGGGAAAATCGGGAAACCGGTTGTGATCCATGGTGAACGGACGGTTCTGCTGCTGGTAATCGATGTCGAGGTAGATGGCATCTGCCGGAATGTGGTCTGTCCGGAAGCGGTTTGCGACTTCCAGAACTCGGGCCTGCGGCGTGTAGCTGTAACGCGACTGTTGGAAACCGAGCGCCCAGATAGGGGGTAGAGGCGTGGTGCCGGTAAGCCAGGCGTACGTTTCCACCACCTGCTTGGGAGTGGGGCCGTAGAAAAAATAGTAGTCCAAGGGTCCGCCTGCGGCGCCAAAGGAATATGTATCCGGCGATTCCTTGCCGAAGTCAAAGCTGCTTCGCCAGGTGTTGTCGAGGAACACGCCAAAGGCGCGGCCGGAGCGGAACCCCATGAAATAAGGGATGCTTTTATAAATGGGATCGGTGGATTCTTGGAAGGCGTACGCATCCGTGTTCCACATCGCGAATGCCTGCCCGCGGCGATCCAAGGGACCAGGTTTGTCCCCCAGGCCGAAGTAGTGCTCATCGAGGGGCATTGCTCTATAAACGCGAAAGGATTCGCCGTGAAATTCAATCGGTGCTACGTCCTTTTGAAGAACATTTCCACTGTGGTCGGAGATCGTCAATGCGAAGGTCTGCCGGTCGATGGAAACGCGGAGAACCCGGGTCTGGAAGCCAACTGCATCCGGCGCGATGTCTGGAGTTACGGCAACTCTACTTTGCCGCGCTTCCTTGAGAACAGCCCACGAGGCGTCTTCGGCAAATTCTCTGGAGCGCGACACGCGGACACGCACGACGTCCTCGCGAAGAGCGATAATTTGCATGTGCGCATCGCCGTCCCACAAGTCGATGCCATGCGGAAGCGCGGAAAAAGATGTGAGGTGATCCAGTTGGATCGCCGATGCGTCCTTGGAACCGCTTTGCCCAAGGAGAATTGCTGCAGTATTCAGGAAAAAAACAACAATAAGCGAACAAAGAGGAGAGCGGGCATGGCGCGTGTTTGCGATCATTGGAGGACAGCGGTTGGTGACAGTTTTCGGCGATCGCGCGGCGATCCCGGATTACTGTAGCATTCACTGGCACCTTTTCCCACTTCAGCTCGGTATCCTGAAATAAAGGAGGAGTAGTTCTGACACCTGGTTCCGTTCGAGAGTAGAACAGGGTGTTACTGAAATCGGTTTCACACATTGACGCGGACAAAGATTGACGAGACAATAACAACCGTTTTGGCCATCAACCCCCGCTAAGTTTTAAGTATGACTGTGCGATCTGAAGCGGCTAAGAATCCTCAGTACTACCTTTTTCCTGCAACATGTTTTTCGGCCTTAACCAGGGTCACGTCAACCCAGGTCGCGTCAACCCCGAGGGCTGGTATCAGCCTCCAACTCCTGTCCGCACTCGCTATCTGTGTTGTAGCCTCTGTATCCTTAGCTCAAACTTCTGCTCCCGTCAGCATGTCCATGCCCACCGCTTCCCGGGTGCAATCGCCCGGCTGGTGGCCCACCAAGGGGGATGCCGCACGAGATAGCTACGTGGGCACGGCAGTGTGCGCGAGATGTCATGCTTCCAAATCGGTGACCCAGCAAAAACACGCCATGGCCCGCGCCGCCGTTCACGCCGCCGATGCCGAGATACTTCGCCAGCATGACCATCTCTCCTTTCGCCTTGGCCCCTACCGTGAGGAGGTCGTAACCAAAGGCGGGAAAAGCGTTCTAACGGTCACGGCTGGCGGTGATGCGGCGCCCTTCTCCACCGACCTGATGTGGGCCTTTGGCGTCGGTCGCCTGGGCCAAACTTATGTCTACGAGAAAAATGGCAGCTACTACGAAAGCCATCTGACCTTTTTTGCATCTTCCCAGGATCTGAATATCACTCCGGGGCAATCGCTTGCCACGCCCCGCGGCCTTGAAGATGCTGCGGGACGCCGCATGCCGCCGGCAGAGAGCCGGGCATGTTTTGCCTGTCACACAACCGCTTCAGTGACCAACAATCAATTAGATGTAAATGCCGCTGTGCCGGGCGTCACCTGCGAAGCCTGCCACGGACCGGGTGCCAGTCATGTAGTCGCGATGAATGTGGGACAGCAGGAGCAGGGCGCGGACCTGATCATGAATCCCAGTCGCTTGAATCCGGTCGAGTCGGTGGATTTTTGCGGCGCGTGTCACCGTACTTGGGAAGATGTGGTAACGAACATTGGACTTGGCGCATTGAATCTCCGCTTTGCGCCTTACCGTCTGGAAAACAGCAAGTGTTGGAGCAAGCCAGATGCTCGACTCACCTGCGTTGCTTGCCACGATCCCCATCAACCTCTGGAGCACGATCCTGCCGCCTACGATTCACGCTGTCTGCAATGTCACGTCAATCAGACAGGCGCAAAAACAACCGCCGATCACCACTCAGATCATCCAGGCGCGGCCTGCCCCGTGAGCACGAAGAACTGTACAACCTGTCACATGCCTAAAATCGAGTCTCCCATCCAGCACTCGACCTTCACCGACCACTGGATCAGCAAACCCCTTAGATGACAGGGAAGCTAAACTCACAACGAGTTACTGATTTACCAGAGTCGATTGAAAGGATCTGTTCAGCGAGTAACTTCGTCACGAAACAAGATGCCGCGTTGCACGGCCCGTCGGATGGCAATGTTTCTTCTGCCGGGCAGTGCCGCGCTTAGGAGCGGAGGTCATCGCCGCCTGACTTGCCGTATTGTGTACTGCGGGTTCTCGGCCAAAATCTGACATCCCGTCACCGCAATGCCCCACGCTGGAAGCATCAGCAGTTCTTGCAGTTGGACGACGAAGGCCTTTGCGCGTTCTCTGAAGTTAGCGTCAGTATGCCAGCTGGCTTTCTTCCAAAGAGCTCCGTCTTCTAATAGCTTCCAACCTACTTCGTCTCGATTCTCAATCATAAGTTCCTCTTTCAGCCTGTTCAATTTTTTTCTCGAGACTGGCGCATTCGCGGATGCGTGCGTGCAACTGTCTGGTCAGCATGCGTTCGTAGCGACAGATGAGTCGCCCATTCTGCTCAGACCGTCCTGGCGCTGGCTGCAGTCCTTCTCGAAGACTATGACCCTCATGAGTTTGCCCCAAATACGGTCGACTTCCTGCAGTTCCGAAGCTGTCCCGGGAACTTCGGAGGCGGGTGATCCGTTCAAGTTCAATGAGCTGGGGTCAGACCCTGGAGTCCCAGGCAAGTTGAGCGAGCGATTCAGAATTCCGTGTTTAATTAGTACAACTAATAAATGCCGCTCCCGAAGGAGCGGCAAGTGAAGCGATCACATCACGCGGTCTTCGTTCACGCAGACAAACGTCAGTCGGGTATTTCTGCGGAAGTGTGAAATCGCCCAAAGTGGAGATGCCACGTTGAAACGCACCATTTTGAACGACGCTCCCCCCGATACGGTTGCATTCACTTGCACGTTGACAAGGCAACAGCCGCCGAACATAATCTCTCTCTCGTTTTGTCGGCCCGCCCTTGGTGTTGCATGAAGGTTCGATTTTCGTGAAGGAGACAGCCTCCCACGAAGCTCCGCGTCTCGTGCGTGTTTGCTGGATTCCTGTCGCTCGTTCTTTCTGTGGCTAATGGGGCCTCCAATGCCCACTTGAAGACGACCTCAACCAATGGCGCTATGGGGACGCAGATGGCGGGGACGGGTAATATTCCTGTCACGGTGAAGCCGGACAGTCTGACGTTTTCCGACCAGCTAGTTGGTACTAGGAGCGTCGGCCAGACAGTAACCGTCACCAACGATGGCAGCGCGGACGTCTACTTCACCAATATTTCCCTGGAGGGGGCTGAAACGAACGACTTCAGCTTTACCACTACCTGTGAGATCAACGCCGCGCTATCGCCAGGGGCAAGTTGCAATTCGACCATCTATTACAAGCCGACCGCTGAAGGCACACAGACGGTGCTCCTACTCTACGAGGGCAACTTCGCGGAGCAGGAAGTGTGGATCGGCGCGACGGCAACGGCGGTGGTCATTAAGCCCACATCGTTAACATTCCCGAAAACGATGGTCGGCGACACGAGCGCTCCGAAGAGTATTACTTTCAAGAATGTTGGCTCGACGGCGCTGCCTATCGCTAGCGTCTATCGGGTCGACACAGAGTCCTACTTCAGCGAGACGAATAGTTGCGGAAGCAGCGTTCCTGCAGACTCGTCTTGCACGTTCAATATCACGTTCAGCCCGCTTACTCCTGGAACCTTCAGCGCGACCCTGTATAACGGGCGAACCGGCAGTAACCGGCGCATGCGGTTCGGCGCCCGCTGTTGAACAGCGCCCACATCGGAAGTTGGCTCCGGAAATTGTCCAGAAGTCGGCCTGTAGTGAGGGCGTAACCGCTTGGAGACTGGGCAATTTTCGCTGCCGTTCGGAATAGAAAACAGAGCGATCGCAAACCTCGGAGGGGCGAATTTTAGTTGCAAAATTCTCTGCCACGGGCTTTCGAACTCAGGAAAGTCCGCCATCATCAAATAGGCCCGAGCTTCCGGAATCGGTTCATGAGAAGCCGACCCGCGAGCGGGTCGGCCTGATCTGCGGTGTGGGTCGATACGGTGGACTCGAAGGAAGCGAGGCAGCCATTTCATTCTTCATTTTCCGCATACCACGGCATGCTGTAGGGGGATGCCAGATAAAACGCTGTCGCGCCGTTGACCGGCCAGTCGACCTGCTGTTCCACGCCGGTCGCGCTCGGATGAATATAGGCTGAGCCGCCCGTGGTCTGGTAGTCGGTAGCCGCGTTCCAAGTCAGGCCGTCGGCTCGCGGCGTTTCGCCATTCGCCCACATGTAGTAGCCCCAGCCAACCCAAGGGCAGTTTGTCAACAAGTCGCCGGCAACCGGGTCGATGGTACCGTTATACAGTTGCAATGACTGGGCCATCACGAGGTACTTGATAGCAAGCGACTGTTCCAGCGCGAACGGTTCGGGATTACTGGCCGTGGTTTGCGCATAACCGGCATAGATGCGGGCGTGCAAAAATACCTGTTGCAGATTGGGATACTGTGTCCGCAAGTACCTGATCTGGTTTCCCATGTTGTAGATCAAATTCCAATAGTCAGGATCGCTCGAAAGCGGCGGGATGTGCGGCGCGGGTGGCAGCAGACTGGTGGAAGTTTGTAACGTTCCCGGAGGCTCGTTGGCGTCGCCGTTTTCAATGAACATGACCTGCACTTGGGAGGGAGTGAACCCCGCGTTGGCAAGTTGGGCATTCGCGGTGGTGTACGCGCCATAGGTATTGTTTTCCCACTCGCTGCTTGGCGTCGAACCACGTGCACCACAAACCACGTGGAACGATGACTTGACTGTTCCCGCCTCACGCAGTGCCGCAGTCTGATTCACAAAATTCGTCGGCTGCTGCGTGCCGAATAGAACGGCATTGCTCAGACCTGTGATCAGACCGACTACTGCGCCATCGATCGGTTTGATAGACGCCGCAAGCGACTGGCCCCATGCATCATGCGCGGCTGGTGGCGTGCTGGTACCCTCGCCAGTCGTCAAGTCATTATATTGCCCAAGATTCAAACCCTTATACACGTAGGCCGGATTGTCAGTAATTGCGGGCACTCCGATGACGGTTCCAGACGAATCCGCCTCTACCATGAGCGTTGTGGACGCGGAAAGCGCGCCCAGACTTGCGATGATGGTAGTTGTCCCCACACCGACACCGGTGGCAATACCATTTGAGCCGGCGTTGTTGCTGACTGCGGCGACTTCTATCTGGGATGAACTCCACGCCACCTCGGCCGTGATGTTCTGGGCGCTGCCGTCACTATACGTTCCAGTGGCCGTAAACTGCTGCGTAGCGGCCTCCAGGAGCGCGGAAGCTTGCGGCGTGATCGAGATCGAAACCAGGGCGAGAGTAACCGTCAATGTAGCACCACCACTGATCGTTCCCGAGTTCGCTGTGATTGTGGCTATGCCCTCCGCTATGCCGGTGGCCAACCCTCCTGCGCTTACAGTGGCGATCGATGTCGCCGAGGAGGTCCAGGTCACGGTATTGGTCAGATTTTGCGTGCTGCCATCGCTGTAGGTTCCGGTCGCCGTAAACTGCTGGGCGGTCCCGCTCGTGATCGATGCGTTCGCGGGTGCCACGGCTACGGAAACGAGAGCCGCTGCGGTGACGATTACACTGGCGGAACCTGTTACAGTGCCGGAGCTGGCGCTGATACTGGCGGTTCCCAGCGAACTTCCGCTCACTAATCCAGCACTTACGGGCGCAACCGCGGGCGCGGAAGATGTCCATGTTGTCGAAGACGTCAGATCCTGCGCGCTGCCATCGGTGTAAGTACCCACGGCATCGAACTGCAGGCTGGTTCCGGCCGGAATCCAAGCACCGGCCGGTGTGATCGCGATAGAAACTAAAGTCGGTCCGGTTACGGTGAGGGTGGAGGAGGCGGAGATGGAGCCGGAAGTCGCAGAAATGGTGGCGGTCCCTTGTCCAGCGCTGGTGGCTAATCCATTGCTGCCCACTGCGTTGCTGACGATGGCCACCGTGGCCGAGGACGACCTCCAGGTCGCAACCGTCGTCAGATTTTGCGTGCTGCCGTCGGTGTAAGTGCCGGTTGCGGTGAACTGCTGCGTGGTGCCCAGAGCAATCGTCGGCGTCTGTGGAGTGATCGCGATCGACACGAGTGCGGCAGGATTCACCACCAGGGTGGCCGTCGCGCTGACCGATCCTGAACTGATCCCGATCATCGTCGTACCGTCGCTGAGCGTGCTGGCCAACCCCGCCGTGCCCGTCGTGTTGCTGATCGTCGCCACACTGCCAACACTCGAACTCCACTGCCCGCTCTGCGTCAGGTCCTGCGTGCTGCCATCCGTGTAGGTCCCGGTCGCCGTGAACTGCTGCGTTGTTCCCAGAGGAATCGTGGCCGTCGGCGGAGTGATCGCAATCGACACCAGCGTCGCCGCCGTTACCGTCAGCATCGTCGTACCGCTCACAGCACCCGAGGTCGCGGTTATATTGGCCGTGCCGATGCCTACACTCTGCGCGAGACCGGCATTGTTGACGGTGGCCGTCGACGGTGTGTCGGACGACCACATGGCCGTGCTGGTCAAGTTCTGCGTGCTTCCGTCAGAGTACGTGCCCGTAGCGGTAAACTGCTGCGCCGTTCCCGACGCGATGGACGGCATCGTCGGAGTAACAGCGATCGATTCCAGCGTGGCCGAGGTCACGGTCAAGGGGGTCGATCCGCTGATCGTGCCCGAGGTCGCCGTAATGTTCGCCGTTCCCTCACCCACGCTGCTGGCTAACCCTTGCGTCGGCGAGACATTGCTGATCGTCGCCACCGATGGCGTGTCCGAACTCCACTGCGCCGTGTCCGTGATATTTTGCGTGCTGCCATCGGTGAATGTTCCGGTCGCCGTGAACTGCTGTGTCGTGCCCACCGAAATGACCGGAATCGCCGGCGTCACCGCAATCGAAACCAGAACTGCAGGGGAAACAGTCAACGTAGTCGAGCCGCTGACCGTGCCCGAAGTGGCCGTGACCGTGGTATTGCCCAAAGCCACGCTGCTGGCGAGTCCCTGAGTGCTGATGGTGGCGATGCTCGAATTGGCCGTGGTCCACGCGACCGAAGTGGTCAGGACCAGCGTGCTGCCGTCCGTGTAAGTTCCGGTCGCAACCATGGCCTGCGTGGTACCCAGCGCAAACGAGGGATTCACTGGCGTCACGGCGATAGAAACTAGCGTCGCCTGCGAAACCGTCAGCACGGCAGGGGTGGTGATTGAGCCCGAAGTCGCCGTGATGTTCGCAGTGCCAACGCCCGTACCAGTGGCTAAACCGCTACTGGCGATAGTCGCGACCATGCTCGAAGACGAACTCCAGCTTACCGAACTGGTCAGATTCTGCGTGCTGCCATCGCTGTAGCTCCCAGTCGCGGCGAACTGCTGCGTTGTCCCACTTGCGATCGACGCCGACGACGGTGTGATCGACAATGACCTGAGGACCGCAGATGTGACGGTTAATATCGCTGAGCCGGTGATCGTCCCCGAAGTTGCTGTGATCGTGGTCGTCCCCTGAGCCACGCTGGTCGCAAGCCCGCCGCTGCTCACTGTGGCGATCGAAGTCGCCAAGGAAGTCCAAGCCGCCGTGCTCGTCAGATTTTGCGTCGTGCCGTTGCTGTAGGTTCCCGTTGCCGTGAACTGCTGTGTGTAACCGGCTGCCACCGACGCTGTGTTGGGTGTGACGGAAATCGAGGTCAAGACCGCCGCGGTGACCGTCAACGTGGCCGAGCCGCTGATCGTGCCCGAGGTGGCTGTGATCGCGGCGGTCCCTGGGGCTACGCTGGTCGCGAGTCCGCCACTGCCTACAGTTGCGATCGACGTTGCCAACGATGTCCAGATAGCTGTGCTCGTCAGATTCTGCGTCGTTCCGTTGCTATAGGTTCCGGTCGCGGTGAACTGCTGCGTGTAGCCGGCTGCCAGGGAGGCAGTGGCTGGGGTTACAGAAATCGAAGTTAACACCGCCGTCACCGTCAAGGTGGCCGTGCCGTGAATCGCCCCCGAAGTCGCCGTGATCGTGGCTGTACCGGCGGTTACACCTGTGGCTAATCCGGTATGGACTTTTATGGTTGCGACCGAGGTGTTCGATGAGGTCCAACTCGCCGTCGTGGTCAGATTTTGTGTCGTGCCATTGCTATAGGTGCCGGTTGCAGTAAATTGCTGTGTCGCTCCGGTCGCGACCGAAGCGCTCGTGGGAGTAACGGAAATCGAAGTTAACACCGCTGCCGTCACCG